>ERZ1046740.1188-NODE-1188-length-18832-cov-4.699153_pt1 | contig 18832 bp, 17 predicted proteins | sample MGYA00383093_ERZ1046740 | MGnify/ENA primary metagenome ERZ1046740 (study PRJEB29581, sample SAMEA5548363) | metagenome | biome: marine; feature: coastal; material: water | depth 25 m | study: Short-term variability in the microbial, nano- and picoplankton... | reverse complement strand
GGCTTAAAAGGGCGGATTGCAGACATTCGCTGCGTTTGAACTGAAAGACGGCAAGTTACTAAAGCTGAAGGAGTACATGGATACGGAACTGGTTACCGACGTACTCTGTGGCGGTCAACGCCCACCATTTGCCACTTAGGTTTCCTGTAAACACTCAAGCTGTGGGCTAATAAAAGGATAAAAACCATCCACCGAAGAGACCTGTTGAAAGGCAAGGCCGACGGCAGTTTTGAAATGGTTATCGCCCACAAAGACCCGGGACGACCCAACTGGCTGGATACCGAGGGCAGGGCCTACGGCATTATGTTCTGGCGCTTCCAGTTACCGGAGGGCGATATAGTGCCGCTAGAAACAGAAGTTATAACGCTGGGCTGAAAGTGCGACAGGCTCAACAGCCCTCGCCCTGCCCCTTGATCAACCACTGCAGGGAACTTTGCAATAACTGACGAAACTCACTGGATGAAAAGGCTTCCTTGCTATGGCCCATGGCAGCGTAGAGACTGCGACCACTACCGACGCAATTACTCCACACAACCGGGTGATCGCCCATACTCAGGTCCACTTCCTTACCAAATATTTTCTGCATAGGGGTGTAGGAATCCTCATCAATGGTGGCGAGAATTTTAAATCCCTTTTCTCTGGGCGAGGATGACCAGGAATACCACTCCTCGTCGTGGTCCCAGATATCAGGAATTCGCACCAGGGCCGGGTGCTCGTTGTTCTCCAGGTAGACCGTTGCCCGCTGAAATTGTGGCCCCATAATATGGGCGGTAAAGTCAGCGCCTATCAGGTTTTCCATATACCAGGGCCAGTCCTGGTGAGAGCCATCTCCCGCAGAATGAATACCCAACCAACCGCCACCATTTTCAAGCCATGCCTGAAACGCTTGCTGCTGGGTAGCACTGAGCATATCGCCGGTGGCATTTTGAAAAACCACAACATCAAACCGGCTCAGGTCCTGTGAATTAAAAACAGCACCGTTTTCCGTAAACCATATACCCCAGCCACTGGCTTCGGCGATATCGGCAAGCGCCAGGTTTCCACCCTCTATCCCTTCCTTGTGACGAAAGCTGTTGGTTTTACTGAACACCATCACGGTAGGAGCTGTTAATTCTTCGGGCAGCACCGGTGCAACAGCGTCGTGCCCGCTGGAGGGGAAAAGCAGATTCCAGGCGCCGATATACCAGACAAACGCCAGCCCCGCTGCGCCCATCAGTAAAGACAATTGCAAAACCCTTTTAAACAGTCGACCCAAGAGGCTGGAAGATTTAGTCACGGCAAATTCTGACCTTATTTTAGTTGCGTGATTATACGCGCCGGGGTTTCGAGAACAATATTACAGTGCCCTACTTCGCCCCATCAAACCAATCGTCAAAGCCGTAGTTGGTAGAAGGGCCAATATGTAGTTGCTCCAGCACGCCGTGGCCTACTTTGTCGCCGCAACGGGCTATGACGATTTGCTGCACATGGAGATTTTCCAGTGACAGGGGATCCAGATCACTCTCGGTCCAGCTCTCGCCTGCAATAGCCAGCTCTCCATGCCACTTGCCATGGCCCCATTCGGGATGCTGGTAACCCAGTCCCTTCATGCGGTGTACCAGTACCGGCTCCAGGCTAATCTCAAGGCTCTGGCCTGACTTGTCGTTCATGGTAATAACCGCAGAATTGGCCCGGCGTGTACCCGGAATCATCTGCAACTGGTGCTCCACCTTGCCCTGCCAGACACGAGAGCCAGGGTCATTGGTGCCGGGAATGTCTTCCTGGCTGGGGTAATGAGGTAAAAAACACTGGTCTGTGTGCCACTGGTGGCCTTGAGCATCCTCGAACCAGCCCGCCAGGCTGCATTCATCTTCCCAATGTATGGGTACCCAATTGAAATGCAACGCCTGAAACTCGGCCAGCGGCGCACCACCGGTATAGGCATCTCCGACGGGGCGAATACCCCAGGAGCGATCCTTTAGGCCAAAGGTGGTGGCGCCATTGACTTCCAGCCTTTTACCGTCGTATTGAATCCAGCCCGACCAGAAGCCGAACTGGTCCAGGCGTGTGGCATCCATCACTACATGGCGCTCATTGCGCAAGGTTTGGCGACCTTCTTCAATGCAAGAGGAACGAGGAGTGAATATAAGATCACATTCAATGCCCGTCTCATTCTTGCCAATCGTCAGCTGATGCCTGCCCATGGGCTCCAGGATCTGCAGATTCCAGGGACCAACAGAAAGGTCCGTAGGCTCGTGCGGCGCACGGCGCGAACCGTGGAAGGCATACTGCCTGCCCCCTATCGCAAGACTCAGGCTGCAATCAACTACTCCCAGGTTGGGATAGCGGCACAGGCCCACACCAAAGTAGAACTCACCGTTCCTATCATGGGCGTTATACCAGAAGCGGTCATACTGGAAACGGTCACTGGAAGCCGTATGGAAAACAGGCTCCACTGTTTGGTGAATAGGATAATCATCGAATTTGGACAGCATAGCACTCCCTCCGGGCATTTTGGATTTGCAGCATGAACCACGATAAGGGAAGGAACAATATTACCCGGCGCATCACTGTACGACCGTATAGTAAAACATACCGACCACCAGCGCCATGCCGGCGCAGGTGGTGGTATGCGGAGAAGAACCAAGGCTTAACTAGAAAAACCCTAGTGGGTTAATGTCATGGCTTACCAGCATATTTTTGGTCTGCTGATAGTGCTCCAGGGCCAGTTTATGGGTTTCCCGGCCTATTCCGGACTTTTTGTAGCCACCAAAAGCAGCATGGGCAGGATAGGCATGGTAGCAATTCATCCACACCCTACCGGCCTTGATGCCGCGCCCCATACGGAACGCCCGGTTGGTGTCGCGCGTCCATACGCCAGCACCCAGGCCATACTCTGTGGCATTGGCGATAGCCAGCGCTTCTTCCTCATCCTTGAAGGTGGTCACACCCAGGGTGGGGCCAAAAATTTCCTCCTGGAATACGCGCATATCGTTGGAGCCTTTGAGAAGTGTGGGCTGTACATAATAGCCCCCTGCAATATCGCTACCCACAACAGCCTTGTCACCACCCATGAGGAACTCGGCACCATCGGCACGCGCCACTTCCATATAGCTCATTATTTTTTCAAACTGCTCCTGGGATGCCTGAGCGCCAACCATGGTATCGGTATCAAAGGGATTACCCTGCTTGATATTCTTTCCTCTCTCCAGCACTCGCTCTATAAAGTCGCCGTAGATACTTTCCTGTACCAAAGCCCTGGAAGGACAGGTGCATACCTCTCCCTGGTTAAAGAAGCCCAGCAGCATTCCTTCAATACACTTGCTGATAAAGTCATCTTCGCACTGCATTACATCTTCAAAGTATATATTGGGTGACTTGCCACCCAGTTCCACCGTGGAGGGAATAAGCGTCTTCGCTGCATTGGCAAGAATCAAGTGCCCTACCGCGGTTGAGCCGGTAAAGGCGATCTTGGCGATTCGATCAGAACTGGCAAGGGCCTGGCCGATCTCGTCACCAAAGCCATTTAGCACATTAACCACTCCGGCAGGTAACAGGTCTGCGATCATTTCCATCATGACCAGAATTGAGACCGGCGTCTGTTCAGCGGGCTTGAGCACGATACAGTTACCGGCAGCCAGTGCAGGCGCCAGCTTCCAGCCTGCCATCAGCAGCGGAAAGTTCCAGGGGATGATCTGCCCTACCACACCCAGCGGTTCGTGAAAGTGGTAACTCACCGTGTTGGCATCGATCTCGCTGGCAGAGCCCTCCTGGGCGCGAATGCAGCCTGCGAAGTAACGGAAGTGATCAACCAGCAGTGGAATATCAGCGTTCAGGGTTTCACGAATTCCTTTGCCATTCTCCCAGGTTTCCACATAGGCCAGTGTTTCGAGATTACTCTCCAGGCGATCGGCAATTTTCAGCAGCACATTGGAACGCTCTGCTGCTGAAGTTTTTCCCCAACTGTCAGCGGCTCCATGTGCCGCATCCAGCGCTTTATCGAGGTCCGCAGGCGTAGAACGGGGAACCTCACAAAAAGTCTCACCGGTAACAGGTGTCACGTTTTCAAAATACTTTCCTTCCAGCGGCGGCACCCATTCCCCACCGACGAAATTGGCATAACGATCCTTGAAGGTAAACAGCGCGTCGGCGCTCCCGGGCATGGCGTATAACATTTTCCTGTCTCCATTAGGTTTGTATCGATCTTATCTACTATAGACCAGATACCCGGCAATAGACCAAGCCCAAGGTTTGCCGGGCCGTAACTGGAACAAGTTGTAACCGCTACCAACTGGAGACAAGCCTGCTGGAAAGGCTTATGGCGTTGTGACGCCAACAGGCCTCATGTCAGGGGCAGTGATCAGGAACAGGGCATGCCCGATTTCCGCATACCGGCAAACCAGCCTCCGTCCGCGACAAACTCCGAGCCAGTGCTATAAGTGGCCTCATCGGTAGCCAGGAATAAGGTGACGTATGCCACCTCTTGCGGTTGCCCTACCCTCGGAATGGGAAATTCCTTGTAAACACTGGCGTTGATATCGTCTTCGGAGATCAATCCCTTGCCGCCCATCTCGGTGAAGATACCACCTGGGTGCACGCTGTTTACGCGAATGCCGTACTGACCCAACTCAATGGCAGCGCATTTGGTGAGACCACGTATCGCCCACTTGCTGGAGGAATAAGCTGCTAAACCCGCGGAAGAGTGCAGCCCGTCGATAGATGACACGTTGATAATGGAGCCGCCGCCGGCTGCCTTCATCGGTTCAATCACAGATCGCACGCCGAGAAAGGAACCCAACTGGTTGATTTGCACCACCCGCATATAGTCTTCAGCAGTGGTGTCAGTAATAGAGGCGAAATGCACAATGGCTGCGTTATTAACCAGTACATTGAGCGGCCCTATCGCCTGGGCAGTTTCAACGGCGCTGGACCAATCCGCTTCATTAGTAACATCGAGCCTGGTAAACGTTGCGGCATCGCCCAACTCCTGCGCCAGAGCCTTGCCTTCATCTTCAAGGATATCGCCAATAACAACCTTTGCACCGTGTTCCACAAACAGGCGTACCGTGGCCTCACCCATACCCCTGGCGCCACCGGTGACAATAGCGACCTTACCAGCCAATCGTTCCATTAGAATTTCCTCCGAATTTTCAAGGGCAGATTATACGCCGCACAATGCACGCCCACAGCCAGAGAAGTCCAATAGGTTGGACTATAGAAGACTGTCATTTACCCAGAGGCCGTGATTAGCAGTGCAGTGGTGGATTTCTCGGCCACGGGTAGTATCGTATAAGGTCAAATCGCTTGCCAAGAGATAACAGCCATGTACGATCTGGTCATTCGCAACGCACAAATAGTCGACGGAACCGGAAAACCTTCATACCGCGGTGACCTGGCGGTCAAAAACGGAAAAATTGCCGCTGTCGGTGACGTACCCGACGCCGGCAACAAAGAAATCGATGCCGCCGGACAACTGCTCACCCCGGGATGGGTAGACGTGCACTCCCACATGGATGGCCAGGCCACCTGGGACCCATTGTGCAGCCCCGCTGCCAACCACGGCATTACCACACTCATCATGGGCAACTGCGGTGTAGGTTTCGCGCCCTGCGAACCCAACGACGAGGCCCATGACCGACTGATTGCGGTAATGGAGGATGTTGAAGATATACCTGGCTCTGCCCTGCACGAGGGTGTGAAGTGGGACTGGGAATCTTTCCCGGAATATATGGATGCGGTAGAGGCCTACCCCCGGGCTATCGACGTGGGCGCCCAGGTGCCCCACTGCGCGGTTCGCACCTATGTAATGGGTGACCGCGGTACTCACAATGAAAAAGCTACAGATGATGATGTGTCAAAAATGACCGCTATCGTAAGAGAAGGCATTCAGGCAGGGGCACTGGGGTTCACCACCTCGCGCACAGAGTTGCATACCACCCGCGAGGACGAAGCCATGCCAGGCACCTACGCTGATGAGAACGAACTGCTGGGCATAGGCAAGGCAATCGGCGAAACCGGTGGCAGGGCTAGTTACGGTGTGGTGTCGGACTGGAACAACTGGGAAGAAGAAATGGACTGGATGAAACGTCTGTCTATTGAGAACAATTGCCAGGTTAACTTCATTCTGTTCTTCCGCGAAGAAAAAGACTGGCCGCGTGTTAAGGCACAGCTGGATTACGTGCGCGAGGCGAAAGAGGAAGGCGCGCGGTTGATTCCCCATGTGGGTGCCCGTCCGGTGAATATTCTTCTTTCCTGGGATGGCACCATCCACCCTTTCAGTTTCCATACAAACTTTGGTCCCCTCTCCATCATGTCTCACGAGGAGCGACTGGCTGAACTGAAAAAACCGGAAGTAAGGCAAGCCATACTCGACGAGGACCTGCCCTTGATGGGCGATGACTTCATGGACACGATCATCGGCGGCTACGACAAACTCTACGAACTGGGTTCTCCGCCCAATTATGAGCCGGGCCCTGAGGACAGCATCGCCGCCAAAGCCAAGGCCGCCGGCGTGCCTCCACAGCAGTATTGCTATGACGTAATGATGCAGAGCAACGGCAAAACCGTGGTCTATTTCCCCTGCTTCGGCTACGACGCCAACGACCTCAGTCGCCAGGTGGAACTACTGGAAGACGAGACTACCGTATTATCCCTGGCAGACACCGGTGCTCACTGCGGCGTACTCTGCGACGCCTCGGTGCCCACCCAGATGCTCAGCTACTATGTGCGTGATCGCGATCGCGGTCATCGTTTCGGCCTGGAAAACGCGGTGAAAATGCAAACTCACGACACGGCCCGCTGCGTAGGCCTGCTTGACCGCGGCACTTTGGAGGTCGGCATGAAGGCCGACCTCAATATTATCGACTTCGACAACCTGCAACTTGATGCCCCAGAGATAATCTTCGACCTGCCCGCTGGTGGCCGCCGTATGTTCCAGGGCGCCAGGGGGTACACCGCCACCATAGTCTCCGGCGAAGTGATTATGGAGAACGGAGAGCATACCGGCGCTGTCCCGGGAGCACTGATTCGCGGACCCCAGGCCGCCTGACATATGCACACAGACCAGGTAACGCACCATGAATAAAGAACTGCTAAAACAACTCGCGCCCAACCCTGGTCGCTATCCCCTACTGCCAGAACTGTCACCAGAAGCAGAGCTGGCACTACTATGCCGGGTACTCTTCCGTGAGGGCTATAACGACCATATAGCCGGACACATTACTTACCAGCAGGCCGATGGCACATTTCTGGTAAACCCCTGGGAACTGGCCTGGGACGAATTAACTGCTTCAGACATCCTCACTATCGATAGCCGGGGCAAGGTGGTTAAAGGGGACTGGAATGTCACCCCGGCAATTAATCTGCATATGGATATTCACACAGTGCGTGAGAACGTGGGCGTCATCATCCATAACCATTCTCATTACGGATCTATCTGGGCAGCTGCTCACCGGGTGCCACCCATTTACGACCAGACCTCGGCACAGTGCAGTTCGGAACTGGTGCTGCATCACGAATATGAGGGAACGGTAAACGATCAAGACAAGGGTCGGGCAGCCATTGAGGCATTGGGTGGTGCCAACTGGGCTCTGCTCGCCAACCATGGTGTGCTGATAGTGGCCAAAGATATCGCCCAGGCTTACCTCAGGGCGTCTACTCTGGAATGGCGCTGCCATATGGCCTGGTCAGTTGAAGCCCTGGGCACTGAGGGTACACCTCTGGATGCCTCAGTCGCCAAGCAAACCGGGGATATGATCGAGGGAAATGGCTTTCCCTTTTACTGGGAGGCGATGGCACGACGGGTTATCAGGCAGGATTCATCAGTACTGGAATAATGCCTTACAGCCGGCCGCCATCGGGGCCTGGTTTCCATCTATCCTAGATGACGTCGCGCATTTTCTCGTCGTAGCGGATCAGCTCTCTCTTGACTACGGGCGCTAACATATACAGGCCAAGAATATTGGGCACGCAAATCAGGAAGACCATGGCATCAGAGAAATCCAGCACCGCATCAAGCTGAATACTGCATCCTAGCGCCACGAAAAAACAGAATACCAGTTTGAAGCCGCCGCTGGCCAAACGCCCCTCTCCAACCAGGTAAGTCCAACCCTTGAGGCCATAATAGGCCCAGGCGATCATGGTGGAGAATGCAAACAACATACCCGCCACCGCGATCAGCAGTGGAGACCAGGCGATGTTGCGTTCAAAAGCCGCCGAGGTCATGGCGATACCGCTTAGGCCTTCAGTAAATTCAGGCTCGTAGTAAAACGTAGTAATAATCACCAGAGCAGTCATAGTGCAAATCACTACAGTGTCGATAAAGGGCTCAAGCAGGGAAACATAGCCCTCTGTCACAGGCTCTGTGGTCTTAACTGCAGAGTGTGCGATGGGCGCCGAGCCTATGCCCGCCTCGTTAGAGAATACGGCACGCTGGAATCCTACGATCATCACCCCTATCGCCCCGCCACTGATACTCTCGGGACTGAAGGCGCCGGAGACAATCGCATTCAGCGCGAAAGGAATTGCATCGTAATTCATACCGATAATAACGATCGCACTACTGCAATATAGTACCGCCATAAAAGGCACGACTTTACTGGTCACCGCGGCGATACTTTTGATCCCGCCGATAATCACCACGGCAACCAGAATGGCCATAACCGCGCCGACCAGCCAGCCCTTGTCAGCAAACCAACTACCCTGCCCTCCGGTGACCGTGACAAACTGCATATACGCCTGGTTGGACTGGAACATATTGCCAATACCCAGGCAGCCAATCACGATACCCAGTGCATAAAAGCGACCAATAAATTTGCCCAAACCCGCCATACCCCTGTCGACAAAGGCCCGCTCCAGGTAGTACATGGGCCCGCCGGAAACAGATCCATCAGGATTCTCCTTGCGGTACAGGGTACCCAGTGTGCACTCGATAAACTTGGTAGACATGCCCAGCAGGCCTGCAAGAATCATCCAGAAGGTAGCCCCCGGCCCACCGACACTAATAGCCACCGCCACGCCGCCAATATTACCGATGCCGACGGTGCCTGATACAGCAGTTGATAGCGCTTGAAAGTGACTGACCTCCCCGGGATGACCAGGGTCTGCGTAATCCCCGCGCACCAGGCGAATAGCATGCCGAAAGCCACGAAAGTTAAGAAAGCGAAAATAAAGAGTAAAAAAAACAGCAGCGAACACCAGCCAGAGGACAACCAGGGGAACACCCACCCCGAACAGGGGCACGGTAAAGAATACAATACTGGATATTATCGCCGTAATAGGCGCCACGGTGCTGTTAACAACCTCGTCAATGCCCGAGGCCAGCGACCCACTGGTAAACAAGCTAAAGGTAAGGGGAACAACAAACCGGCGCAATACCTGCACCCCCCGATCACACCCCAATCGACTGACTCGCATTGGCCTCCCTTACAGCTGTTTTGAACAACAGCATTGAGTTGTTTTGCTTTCTATTCACCTCGGCCTCACTGACAGCCAGCTACACCATAACAGACACAATGTAGCAAAGGGACTCAACCTGCCAGGGATCTACCTGCCACGTCCACATTCAGGCTTCCCGATTCATAGCCGCAGTGCAGGACCGTGCGGTATTCCGTGCGAGAACGACTCACCTTCCATAGCCCGTCGATTTTCAGGTACTCGTCGTAATACATGGCGCCGAGCATGGTCAGCGTCTGGTCCTGGGTATTGATGTTGCGATAGTTCAAAGACCATATGCCCGTCGCCATAGTGTCGTTGACGACCTCTATCTCCGGATTGGCGCAATGATGCATATCCAGCACATACTCGTGGCACCCCCGCGGAACGAATATGCCGTCTACAAACTCATCCCGGTTTTTGCAGTGCCCAAAGTAAGACATGTCAATAATCACCTCGCCCTGGGCAAAACAATCGCGCACAGCTTCCGGGTCCTGGCGATCGCAGGCATTGAGGTAGCGTGCCTTGAGCTGCCTGATGGCTTCCATGTCTTCGAGTTTTTGATACTTTTTTTCCAGACTGGCGAGCCTGTCTTCAATATCCAAAATACATCTCCTTTATCATGGCCATGCTAGCGAGGCCTTCAAAAAACAATACTTTCGCCCCTGGCGGGCACTTCTACTTTCAAACCCTGATCTTGCCATAGTCTCTTGGCCAGCGCGTCCTGGGCTCTGGGCTCTCCGTGCACCAGTACGGTTCGCGGCGCGGGCTCAAATGCCCCCACCCATGCCACCAGGCCGCTCTGGCCCGCATGGGCTGATAGCCCGCCCAGTGTTTCTATATTGGCCTTGACTACGTATTCTTCATTGAACAACTTCAAGTTTTTTATACCATCTACCAGTATTCGCCCCAGTGTGCCCTGGGCCTGGTAGCCGGTAAATATCACCGTATTGCGGTCATCCCATATGCGTTGCTTAAAGTGATGACGAATTCTTCCACCGGTACACATGCCGCTGCCGGCAATGATGATTGCGCCGCCCTTGATGCGGTTGATCGCCATGGACTCATCGGTACTGAGGGCCAGGTTTAGCGTGGGGAGAAACTTTTCCAGGGTATTCTTGTGTACATCACTCAGATGGCGCACATCGTCACCGTCCAGCATATCCAGCCAACGATCATAGACCTGGGTGATTGCGATCGCCATGGGGCTGTCCAGAAAGACTTCCCAGTTATCCAGCTCTCCCTGGTGATGCAAACACCCAAGATGAAACAGGATATCCTGGGTGCGCCCTACTGCGAAAGCCGGGATCATTACACTGCCGCCGCGACGCCAGGTCTCCTTCAGCACATCACGCAACTGGGTCTGGGAATCCTGTTCCCCCCGGTGCTCCCTATCGCCATAGGTACTTTCCAAAAGCACTACATCGGCGTGTTGCAAACGGCTCGGCTCATTCATCAGTACCGAATCGCCCTTGCCCAGATCACCAGAAAAAACCAGCGTTTTACTTTTTGCTTCTTCATTGAATACCAGCTCGATAATGGACGAGCCCAGAATGTGACCGGCATCGTGGAAGCGCAGCACTCCGCCCTCGCCAACATCCACAGATTCACCATAGGAAAACCCCGCACACAGCCCGAGGGCGCCCTCAACATCTTTCATGGTGTAAACCGGGTCCAGTGTCTCTTTACCTCTGCGAGCCCTGCGCAGGTTGGCTCGCTCAAGGTCCCGCAGATACAGCCCCACTGAGTCATGCAACATGACGTCCAGCAATTCACGCGTGGCACCGGTAGATAAAATCCTGCCCCGAAAGCCCTCATGGTACAGACGCGGCAACATTCCTGAATGATCCAGGTGAGCGTGGGAAAGAATCACTGCGTCGATGGCGCCAGGGTCGAAGGAAAATTTTTCATCCTGCATCCGGTCTACCGCATCCCCGCCCTGATGCATACCGCAGTCCAGGAGAACTCGCCCAACGGCGGGAGATTCAAGCAGATGGCAGGAGCCAGTCACTTCCTGCGCCGCGCCGTGAAACGTCAGTGTCGCCATAGAAATCCGTGTGTGCTGTTAGTGTGGTAGAGAGCCCGAGGCAAATACTGAATCAGGCATGATCTGCATCCTCATCGCTAAAGGAGTCTTGCTTGGTCCTGGCAATCAGCCAGTAGGTAACACCCAGGGCCAACACCACAGCTGCAATGGCGAATACATAAATAGATGGTGTGCTCTCCAAATCGAGCACAATCACTTTCCGGGCTATAGCCATCAGGGCAGTGGCAATAACCAGCTTGATTGGCAAGGTATTGGAACCGAGATACAGGCGAATATTGATAAAAATCTCTATGGCGATCAGTACCACCATAAATGCGCCAAATATTTTGAATATGTCGCCAACACTGAGCAGCATAAACGGCGGCTGCACCAACCGACTGAAGAGCACGTAGCCAACGTCCGCCACACCCCAGAGGATCACAAACGTCATCAGTACAGCAAGGAACTTTACGCAGACTCGAATGATCGCGTGTAGGCTGCGGATTAGCGGATCATGGTGAGCTGTAGATAATTCGTAATGAATCTTGCTGCCAGCATCGCTCATTCTTTCTCCAAAATACTCAAAAACAACCAGTGGGAAAGTAACTGGAAAGCTCAGTCTGTGCAAGGGAGCACTATCTGGGGTCATCGCCCACAATACTCTCGCTGTGAGCGGCTATATGAACATTGACAAGGCGCCATTTTTGCGAATACTGGCTCTACAGTTATACCTGCACATATTAACTAATACAGGCACACCAAAATGAACATAAAGCTAAAGCAGTTCTTACTGACAATGGCCGCCGGGCTCTTGACGCCAATAGCCCTGGCGGCAGACAAACCCAACATCCTTATTGTCTGGGGCGACGATATTGGACCCTACAACATCAGCGCCTACAACATGGGCCGCATGGGCTACCAAACACCTAATATCGACCGCATCGCCAGCGAAGGCATTATTTTCACCGATTCCTATGGTGACCAGAGCTGCACAGCTGGTCGCGCTGGCTTTATCACGGGGCAGCACCCCGTGCGTACAGGCCTGACCAAGGTGGGCCTGCCTGGGGCTAGTGAGGGCCTACAGAAAGAAGATCCTACCATTGCCGAACTGCTCAAGCCCCTGGGCTACGCCACTGGCCAATTTGGCAAGAATCACCTGGGCGACCGGGACGAACACCTGCCAACCAATCACGGCTTCGATGAATTTTTTGGCAACCTGTACCACTTGAACGCTGAAGAGGAACCAGAACACCCCAACTACCCCAAGGATCCGGAATTTCGGAAAATGTGGGGGCCACGGGGCGTTATTCATAGCTTTGCTGACGGCAAGATTGAAGATACCGGGCCTCTGACGAGAAAACGTATGGAAACCGCAGACGATGAGTTTCTTGCCGCTGCCCTGAAGTTCATCGACAAGGCTCACAATAACAAGAAGCCCTTCTTCGTCTGGTTTAACTCAACCCGGATGCACGTATTCACCAGGCTAAAGCCTGAATCCCGGGGTGTTACCGGACAGGGGCTTTACGCCGACGGCATGGTCGAACACGACGGCCATGTGGGGCAGTTACTGGCCAAGCTTGATGACCTGGGCATAGCCGACAACACCATTGTGATGTATGCCACAGACAACGGCGCCGAACTCGCTTTATGGCCTGACGGCGGCTACACACCCTATCGCGGTGAGAAGAACTCAAACTGGGAAGGAGGTTACCGTGTACCAATGATGGTTCGCTGGCCTGAACAGATCAAGGCAGGACAGGTTTCCAACGAGATCATCGCCATGATGGACTGGATGCCCACCCTGCTCGCAGCAGCGGGTAGTGATGATGTTAAAGCCAAGCTGAAAAAAGGCACTCGAGTTGGCGGACGCAGCTACAAGGTCCATCTCGATGGTTATAACTTCCTGCCCTACTTCACTGGTAAGACGGACAAAGGCCCGCGTAATGAGTTTGTTTACACCTCCGATACCGGAGATATCGTGGGCTATCGCATGGGCGACTACAAAATGGTATTCAAGGAACAGCGAGCCCACGGCTTACAAGTCTGGCAAGACCCTTATACCGAACTGCGTATGCCCAAGGTTTTCAACCTGAGAATGGATCCCTTCGAACGCATGGACGAAGAGGGTTCAGGTTATGACCAGTGGATGGGCGAGCACATGTTCCTGTTTGCACCGGCTATGGCGGAAGTGATGAAGTTCAAAGCGACTTTCAAGGATTTCCCCCAGAGGCAGAAGCCCGGGGCATTTGTGCCGTAATCCAGGTACAAACCCCCAGGCCAATGGGTGGCAATATGTAACTACAGGGTGAACAGCATCCTCAGGCCTGTCACCCATACAGTATCTTACTCATCATTCAGCGCAGGGTCTTTCAGCAATTGCAGGTATCGCATACGCTAGGCATTCTTGACATTTACGAGCATATTGCAGGAATCAACACACAGGGCTGCTCCCTGCGATCAACGCCATAGCAGCGCAGCTTGTGTTTATCGAGCTTTCTGGATTCACTGTCACGCGAGCGAAACAATTGCTACGCTTACCGGATAAATTTTTTTAGTTATAGCCTTAAAATCAGATAAGTATTACAAGCAAAACACGGCAAAGGAGCGCACGTGAAAAAACTGACCAGCAAAAGGTGATCGTCCCTACTACGACCCGCCATAGGTATGCTCGGCGCCGGCCTGATTGCCGCCAGCGCCCATGCCACTAGTTCATGATGCTGAATACTATATTCTGGAAAAGCAGAATGCTGTGGTCTGGTCCGCTGAAGACAAGGACCTCGACGCCAAATTGGCTGCGTTTCGCGAGAAAAACGGCGGTAAGCCGCCAAATATTATCTACATTCTTATCGATGACATCGGTTTTGGTGACCTGGGTAACGCAACCCTGAATATGGTTAGGGGCTACAAGACCCCGTCGATCAACCAGTTCGCCCGTGATGGCATGCGTTTAGGCCGTATGTACACAGAGCCTTCCTGCACCCCGACCCGGGTTGCTTTCCCCACGGGCCGCCAACCCCACCGCCAGGGCATGGGTAACACAGCGGTAGATATTTCCGGGTTTGGCCTGGCTGAGAAAAAGGTCACTCTCGCAGAGCTGCTGTCTGAGGTGGGCTACAACACCACCCATATCGGCAAATGGCACATGGGCGATATTCGCGAAGCCTGGCCCAACTACCAGGGTTTTGACTACGCGGCCTTCCCCATTCACCAACAGGGCCAGTTGACCATATTCCACGATGACGCGGCACACGAAGAAATCGCTATCGGCATCGGCAAAAACAACTACGATGACCGTTATACCAAGGACGAGTGGCTGCGCACCGATGCATCCTCCATGGTCACCGGGGTTGAAGGCTATCGCAACAAGCCTGTCCGTGAAGTACATATGGAAGCCGGTGAGCGCTGGCCTGAAGCCAAATACAAGAAAATGAACTACCGCTACCAGGCGCAAGCCATAGAGCACCTGCAGAAACTGGCCAAGCAAGATGAGCCTTTCTTCCTGCAGTACTGGCCGCTGTACCCACTAACGGGTCCCCGCACCGCTTACGACAAATACACCACACCCAACGGCGGTCGTTACGTTGAGAAAATGAAGCTGGTGGATGAGTAGATTGGCGACATTCTTAAAGAGATGGACAATCTGGGCATCGCAGATAACACCATCGTTATGATCATGGGAGACAACGGTCACTTCACCAAGTACTCGCCACAGTCAGGCTACACCCCCATGATTTATCGCGGTGGTAAGGGCTATACGACTGAAGGTGGTATCCGGGTGGATTCCTTTGTTCGCTGGCCCGGTATGATTGAGGCAGACACAGTGGTAGGTGACATGTTCCACGTGTCAGACTTCTACACTACTCTGGCCAGAATCGCCGGCGCTACCGATGAAATCCCCCGGGATCGCATCATAGACGGCCTGGATCAAACCTCGTTGCTGTTGAATGGTGATACACACGGGCGCAGGGACTACTACTTCGTCTACAACATCAACGCGCTTGAGGCGGTCATCAAGGAGCAGTATAAGCTGGCTATTCCCGGCGGGAAAATGGAAAATGCAATCCTTGCAGATTTCTTTGACCTCTACCGAGACAGCCGCGAAGAGTGGCCGGTGTCCACCGAAGTGGGCGCCTGGGGTGGTGCCAAGTTTGTACGGATGATCGGACGCCGCATGGCGAGAAAGCAGAAGTACCCGAGCTATGGCCCGGCTACCGGCATGCCTTACGATGGTATCGAGAATTTGCGACCTGAATCCAAGGCTGCTGTACAGGAGTTCCTGTATATGATGCAAACTCCCAAGATGTAGGCCAGAACCGACACAGGGCTTACCGAAAACACCCGCTTTATGCGGGTGTTTTTTTTATGCAGGTGGAGCTTACATGCTACTGCTGCGCACTGGATAGAATTACCACAGTCGAGTTCAGTTATTGCAACCGTTCTTTGCCGACTCCCTGAAAAAGGTACAATGTTCGGTAATTCACACGATACGTCCAGACTAACATTTTCAAGGAGTTTTCTGATCATGACCCGAGTGATGTTACTACTACTCGTTTTCTCACCTTTGAGTATTGCAGCGCCCTTGCAGTTGCAATGTGAGGGGCCGGAGGAGACTCAGGAACGTAACCACTGGGACATTGTTGAGAGCGTGTCGCACAAAGTCGTACTGGATAAGGATAGAGGTACGATTACAATCGGTGAACGCAACGTTGCTTACTATCTGTCGGACCCGCCGACTATTTACAAGGCAGACGACGCTGCAGAGGCGATGGAGGAAGAGCGGGATATGACTTACGTGATTGGACTACACCGGCACAAACTTGAACTGTACTACAACCGCAAGACGGCCCGCCGCACCTGGGTCACTTTTGTCGGCTCGTGCGTTTTCACCGAGTAGCGTTAAAACAGGTTCTAAAAAATTAACTCATAGCCAGGATTCCACACTCAAGACTGAATACACTCCCGAAAATACTCCAAACCAAACCCCCGGTACTGCATAAACCGACTGCGCTTCGCCTTCTCTCTAATATCCTCAGGCGATAGCTCGCCATACTTGCGCCGATAGGTCTCCTGGGCAAGGTCGTACCAATTCGGATCTTCCTCCTGCAGTGCAGCATCGATTTGAGAATCTGACATACCCCGCTGGCGCATTTCCTGCCGTATGCGCACGGGGCCGTGGCCGCGGGAGATGCGTTGACGCAGGAAGCTTTCTGCAAAGCGTTTATCACTCTGCAGGTTTTCGTCTACAAGGCGTTGCAGTTCATGTTCAATCAAGTCTTCATCACCGAAGCGACGCGTTAATTTTTGGCGGAGTTCTCGAAGGGAGTGTTCACGGCGAGACAACAAATCCATCGCGGCAAAACGGATGTCTGCCGGGTTGATGGCGGTGAGTTGCTCTAAATCTTCAGTCATTCTAGGGGCGAGGGACAAACTTTAAGTCTGCCCGTTTTTTGGGAAAAGAAAGAGGCGCCGGGGCCTGGCCAGGCCAGGCTGGGAGTGGGATAAGTGGACCCCCCGGCGCCTCATGGAAAAATCATATGCGCTTACTCAAGGAGCAGGATTACTCCTGCTCTGTGGGTGCCTCGGCCGCCTCTTCTTCCTCTTTGGCAGCTTTCGGCTTGTCCAGATTCAGGGTCTGCTCACGAATGGCAGTTTCAATTTCATTGGCCACTGCGGGATTGGCCTCCAGGAACTTGGAAGCATTAGCCTTGCCCTGCCCTATCTTGTCGCCCTTGTAGGCGTACCAGGCACCGGATTTATCTACCAGGTTGAGCTTCACACCCCAGTCGATGACCTCGCCCATGTGGTAAATCCCTTTGCCGTACATGATCTGGAACTCGGCCTGCTTGAACGGCGGCGATACCTTGTTCTTCACCACTTTCACCCGGGTCTCGTTACCCACTACCTCGTCGCCGTCTTTCACTGCGCCAATACGGCGGATGTCCAGGCGTACTGAGGAGTAGAACTTAAGAGCGTTACCTCCGGTTGTGGTTTCGGGGGAGCCGAACATCACACCGATCTTCATGCGAATCTGGTTAATGAATATCACCAGACAGTTGGTCTGTTTAATAGCCGCTGTCAGCTTGCGCATGGCCTGGCTGAGCAGGCGGGCCTGCAGACCAACGTGGGAATCACCCATGTCACCTTCAATTTCAGCCCTGGGGGTCAGGGCCGCAACGGAGTCCACTACCAGCACGTCTACAGCACCGGAGCGCACCAGCATTTCGGCGACTTCCAGCGCCTGCTCACCAGTGTCCGGCTGGGACATGATGAGGTCGTCCATCTGTACACCCAGTTTCTCGGCATACAGAGGATCCAGCGCGTGTTCGGCATCGATAAAGGCTGCGGTACCGCCCGCCTTTTGCGCCTCGGCAATCACCTGCAGGGTGAGGGTTGTTTTACCTGAAGACTCTGGGCCGTAGATTTCGCAGATACGCCCTTTGGGTAAGCCGCCTATGCCCAGGGCGATATCCAGGCCCAGGGAACCGGTGGAAATAGAGGGTATGGCGACATGTTCCTTATCCCCCATACGCATAACAGTTCCCTTACCGAACTGCCGTTCAATCTGGCTAAGTGCTGCATCTAGTGCTTTTGTTTTATTGGCATCCATCATCTGTGCTCCCAAGGCTATACAGTAAAACTACTGTATATATACTCAGTGCTTTGAAAATGAATTGCAAGCCCAAAAAGTAATTAAATTCGACCAGTAAAAATCATCTGCCTGATTTGGCGACAGATGATAATCACCGCCCACTGACGGTAGCTGGCACGTTCAGGTGCGCGACGCCCTGCTCCGGTCTGTCATCAAGAGACTGGGCAAGGTCCTGTATGTAATCGATGTAGGCAAGCTTGAAACTCGGGTCAAAGTTCTTCTGATCCGCCGCCAGCTTTACTATCACCACCCGGTTGCCGGGGTGTACGTAGATGTTCTGCCCCCAGATACCCCGCGCCAGGAAGTCGCCGTCCCACTGCACCGGCGTCCACCACTGGTACTGATAACCCGAGGTGTTTGATGAGTTGGGGTTATCGCCCGGCATCAGGTGTGGCTCGTTGGGGGTAACAGACTCTTTCACCCAGCCATCTGGCAGAATCTGCTTGTCGCCGCGCTTGCCCTCGTTCAGGTATAGAAGCCCAAGCTTGGCATAATCCCTGGCACTGGCAGACAACCCACCCATGGCGAATTCATAACCCTGCTCGTCCAATATCCACTTGCCGGTCTGTTCCATCCCAAGAGGGTGCCAGAGCCGGGAGGTCATATAGTCGGTAAGCGACTCTCCAGTTACGCGCACCAGCAAAATACCCAGGAGCTGGGTGTTAATGCTGGCGTAGTGGTTAAACGTACCCGGCTTATGCTCCCGCCCCAGCGTATTAATGTACTCCAGGTAGGTCATGGGCGGC
>ERZ1046740.1186-NODE-1186-length-18869-cov-4.550760_pt1 | contig 18869 bp, 14 predicted proteins | sample MGYA00383093_ERZ1046740 | MGnify/ENA primary metagenome ERZ1046740 (study PRJEB29581, sample SAMEA5548363) | metagenome | biome: marine; feature: coastal; material: water | depth 25 m | study: Short-term variability in the microbial, nano- and picoplankton... | reverse complement strand
CCGCTCTGGAACCTTAAGGCCGTTGAGACCCACACCGTGTACGGTGACCTGGCCATCCTGCGGGCCTTCAATCTGCACCCCCATGGCACGAAATGCCGCCAGGGTTGCCAGCGCATCCTCGCCCTCGAGAAACCCACTGACACGGGTTGTCCCCTGGGCCAGGGCGCCCAGCATAATGGAGCGATGGGACATGGATTTATCCCCGGGAACCCGGGCCTCACCCATAATGGTGCCACCGGGATTTAACTTGAACTCCATCAGGAATCTCCCTTCTGGCTGCGCTCAGCAAGAATCGTGGCAAACTCGTCCCTGGCCTCCTTGGCCCGGGTAAAAGTATCGTGCAGGCCCTGAGAGTCTTCCGACTCTACCGCCACGCGCAGCCTGGCAAGGTGATCACTGAACAGGTCAATGGAATCGAGCAGGGCCTGGCGGTTGGCTATGGCAATGTCACGCCACATTACAGGGTCACTGGAGGCTATGCGGGTGAAATCGCGAAAACCGCCGGCGGCGCAGCGGAAAATATCTTCGCTGTTATCTGATTGCGCAAGCGCATCTACCAACGCATAAGCCAGCACGTGAGGCAAGTGGCTGGTAGCGGCGAGCACGGCATCGTGCATCTCTACTTCCATTTGCACCACTTCTGCACCGGTGCAGACCCACATCGCCCGCACCAACTCCACCGCGGCAGTGTCGTTTTCCGGCACCGGGGTAAGAATCACCCTGTGATTAACGTATAACTGCGCACTGGAAGCCTCTACGCCACTGCGCTCGGAGCCCGCTATGGGGTGCCCCAGTACCAGTCGTGGTGGAAACTCCCCGTTACAGGCTTCTCGCGCCGCGCTGCGCAAACTACCCTTAACACTGGCAGCGTCAGTGATAATAGGGCCGCTGGAACTACCTGCCACCCGGGGCAGTATTTCCCGCAACATATCAGCAGCAACCAGGGTGGGAGTGCACAGCACCAGAATATCCGCCTGCGCGATCACTTCATCCAGATCCAGGGTGAACTCATCGATTACACCCAGCTCAATACCGCGGCGCAAAGAGGGCTCACGGTGGCCGTAGCCCAGCAACCGATTGCAGAATTTTGCTTCACGCAGGGCACGTGCCAGGGAGCCACCGATCAGGCCCAGGCCGAGGATGGCAATAGTATCTGCAGGTCGACTCACGATATAACCGCTGCCCTAGAGAACCGCGCGGGGATATGATCCCAGGGGCTTCAGCATTACCGACTGCTCTTCCAACTCAGTTACGATGCCGGAGACATTCTCGTCGCGCAGGTGCCCCTCGAACTCGATAAAGAACACATAGGCCCACTTCTCTGTGCGCGAGGGTCGGGTGTCTATCCGGGTCAGGCTCACACCGCCCCTGCGAAAAGGATCCAACAATGCATACAGGGCGCCGGGTTTGTTACGGCTGGAGACAATAATCGATGTTTTGTCCCTACCACTGGGAGGAACTTCTTCACGACCAATGACCAGAAAGCGGGTGGTATTATCGGCATAGTCTTCAATATGTTGTGCAAGTTTCTCCAGGTCGTACAACTCTGCAGCGATATCACCGGCAATTGCGGCAACTCCCGGCGTGGTGGCCGCCATACGCGCTGCTTCGCCATTGCTGCTCACTGCTTCACGGTCAACGTGGGGCCAATGGGTATCCAGCCAATTGCGACACTGCGCCAGGGCCTGCTGGTGTGCACAGATGCGCGTAATGCTCTCAGAATCTGTTTTCTGAGCTGCCAGCAGGTGGTGGGTAATACTCATCTCCACTTCGCCGGAAATCTTCAGGGGTGAATCCATGAAACTATCCAGGGTATGGCTGACCATACCCTCGGTGGAATTCTCCAGCGGCACCACACCGTAGTTGCAGTCGCCGGATTCAACCTGGGAGAAAACCGTCTCAATAGTGCCCTGGGGTACGCAGACGGCTGCATGACCGAAATGCTTGATCGCCGCCGCCTGGGTAAACGTACCCTCGGGACCCAGATAGGCCACCTGCAAAGGTTTTTCCAGCGCCAGACAGGCCGACATAATCTCACGATAAATATGGGCGACTGTTTCGCCTTCCAGCGGTCCATCGTTGCGCTCCATAATGCGCCGTAGCACCTGGGCTTCGCGCTCGGGGCGGTAATACAGTACCTCCGCATCCGCCTGCCCTGCTTCCCTGGCGGCGGCAATCTCTTCCAGCTTGATCTCGGCAACCCGCTGGGCACAGCGAGCCCGGCGATTGATTAGCGCCTGGATTTCCTGGTCTATGGCATCGATATCTGCCCTGACCTGGTCAAGATTTCTACTGTCGTCCTTATCTGCCATGAGCTCAGCCCTTGCGCTGCTCAAAGTCCTGCATGAAGGCGATTAATGCATCCACTGCATCTTCACCTACCGCATTGTAGATACTGGCTCGCATTCCACCCACAGAACGATGGCCTTTGAGATTTAACAGGCCCGCTTCCTCGGATTCAGCTAAAAACTGCTTGTCCAGGGAGGCGTCAGCCAGGGTAAAGGGCACGTTCATCAAAGAGCGGCTGGCCAGTTCCACCGGGTTGGCGTAGAAGTCGCTGCCATCGATGGCGCCGTAGAGCTTCTCGGCCTTGCGGCGGTTAATCACTTCCATGGCTTCAACACCACCCAGCTCCTTGAGCCAGTCAAAAACCAGGCCCGCCAGGTAAAGGGCGAAGGTAGGTGGTGTGTTGTACATGGAATCGTTATCAGCGGCGACCTGCCAGTTCAGCATGGCGGGACACTTGTCATCCGCTCGACCAAGAAGATCCCGGCGCACAATCGCCAGGGTCAGACCCGCAGGGCCAATATTCTTTTGCGCGCCCGCGTAAATCACACCGTAATCAGCAATATTAATAGCGCGAGACAGAATCGTGGATGACATATCCACTACCAGTGGAACATCCACCCTGGGCGTCCAGAAATACTCGACACCGCCAATGGTTTCGTTGGGGGTGTAGTGCAAATAGGCCGCATCAGTACTTAACTGCCAGCTGTCCTGGTCCGGGATTGTAGAAAAGTTTGTATCCTCCGAAGAAGCTGCCACATTGACATTGGCATAGCGCTTCGCCTCCGCGATAGCCTTCTTGGACCACTGTCCGGTATTTACGTAATCGACCGTTGTCTTGTCTCCCAGCAGATTCAGCGGCACTGCAGAGAACTGGGTACTGGCGCCGCCCTGCAGGAACAACACCGCGTAGTCATCAGAGATGCCCAGCAGCTCACGCAGAGTGGCTTCTGCCGCATCGGCCACACCAACCACCTCAGGGCTGCGGTGGCTCATTTCCATCAGGGAAAGGCCGCAACCGTGCCAGTCAAGCAGCTCATCCCGGGCTTTTTCCAATACCGGAACAGGTAGCGCAGCTGGTCCGGCGCAAAAGTTGTAACAACGGCTCATACTACTAATTCCTTACTCTTCACTTTCACCCTGCGGTGCTTCGGGGGTTTCAGATGCTTCAGGCGCATCGCCATCCTCACCGACAAATTCATCTTCTGCCTCAGGCTCCTGTATGCGCTCTACACTTACCAGGGACTCGCCATCCCGGGTGCGAATAACGCGAACACCCTGGGTATTTCGACCCAGTACCGACACCTCATCGGTGCGGGTGCGCACCAGGGTTCCCTGGTTGGAGATCAGCATCAGCTCATCGCCATCAAACACCTGTACCGCACCCACCAGCTTGCCGTTGCGATCGGAGGTCTGCATGGCAATCACACCCATGGTACCGCGGCCCTTGGTGGGGAACTCGGCCATTTCAGTACGCTTGCCGTAACCATTCTCGGATACGGTAAGCACCCGGCCGCCCTCTTCGGGAATTATCAGGGAGATCATCGAATGACTGGAGCCCAGCTTGATTCCGCGCACACCTCTGGCGGTTCGGCCCATGGCACGTACATCGCCTTCTTTAAAGCGTACCGCCTTGCCTTCGCTGGAAAGCAGCATCACGTCACAATCTCCAGTGGTGATGGCAGTACCTAACAACACATCACCCTCATCCAGCTCAATGGCTCGCAGGCCAACACTGCGCTGACGGGAGAAATTGGTAAGCGCAGTCTTCTTCACGGTACCGCTTGAGGTCGCCATGAAAATGAAATGCCCTTCGGTGTATTCCTCTACCGGCAATATAGACGTTACCCGCTCGCCCTCTTCCAGTGGCAGCAGGTTCACCATAGGCCGGCCACGGGAGTTACGGCCCGCCAGGGGTATCTGGTAAACCTTGAGCCAGTAAACCTTACCCATGTTGGAGAAACACAAAATGGTGGCGTGAGTGCTGGCAATCAACAGGTGCTCTACAAAATCTTCATCTTTCACTGCCGTGGCCGACTTACCGGTACCACCGCGCCGCTGCGCCTGGTAATCAGACAGGGGCTGGGTCTTGGCATAGCCGCCGTGGGAGATAGTAACCACCCGGTCTTCCTCGGTAATCAGGTCTTCCACTGTCAGGTCGTGCTGGGACGCGGTAATTTCTGTCCTGCGCTCATCGCCGTACTCGGCAACAATTTCTTCCAGCTCTTCGCGGATCACACACTTCAGGCGCTCTGGATCAGAGAGAATCTCCATATAACCAGCGATTTCCCGGAGTTTTTCTTCATATTCGCTGAGCAGTTTCTCGTGTTCCAGGCCAGTCAGGCGATGCAAACGCAACTCCAGGATAGCCTGCGCCTGGGCGGGAGAAAGATGATATTCACCATCTTTGAGACCGTACTGAGGCTCCAGGTCATCCGGGCGGCAGGCATCCGCGCCGGCACGTTCGAGCATGCCGGACACATCACCGGGCAACCAGGAGCGGGCAAGTAGTTTCTCTTTTGCTTCGGCAGAGCTGGGTGAGGCTTTGATCAATTCGATCACAGGGTCGATATTGGCAAGGGCTATTGCCAGGCCTTCCAACAAATGACCCCGCTCCCTGGCCTTGCGTAACAGGTAAACCGTGCGGCGTGTCACCACTTCCCGGCGGTGACGGATAAAGGCCTCAAGAATTTCCTTCAGGTTGAGGATTCTTGGCTGGCCGTCCACCAGGGCAACCATGTTAATGCCGAATACCGACTGCAACTGAGTCTGGGAATACAGGTTATTGAGCACTACATCACCCACCTCTCCCCGACGCAGCTCAATCACCACGCGCAAGCCATCTTTATCAGACTCATCCCGCAGCTCGGTAATACCCTCAATTTTCTTCTCTTTAACCAGCTCGGCAATACGCTCTATCAATTTCGCCTTGTTCAGCTGATAGGGGATTTCGTGGATGATGATAATGTCTTTGCCGCGTTTTTCATCGGTAATCACCTCCGCCCTGGCGCGCACATAAATACGGCCACGGCCGGTGCGATAAGCCTGAATAATGCCGGCCCTGCCGTTGATAATGCCCGCTGTAGGGAAATCAGGCCCCGGGATGTGCTCCATCAGGTCATCGACCGTGAGCTCGGGGTCGTTGATCAGCGCAAGACAACCGCTCACCACCTCGGTGAGGTTGTGCGGTGGAATATTGGTCGCCATACCCACGGCAATACCGGCAGAGCCGTTTATCAGCAGGTTGGGCACGCGGGTAGGCATGACGGTGGGAATTCTTTCGGTACCGTCGTAGTTGTCGACGAAATCAACCGTCTCCTTGTCCAGGTCCGCCATAATCGAGTGGGCAATTTTGCGCATACGAATTTCGGTATAACGCATGGCTGCTGCATTATCGCCATCGATGGATCCAAAGTTACCCTGGCCATCTACCAGCATGTAACGCAAGGAGAAAGGCTGGGCCATACGCACAATAGTGTCGTAAACCGCAGAATCTCCGTGGGGGTGATACTTACCAATCACATCACCAACCACGCGAGCTGACTTTTTGTAGGCCTTATTCCAGTCGTTGTTGAGGACGCTCATGGCAAACAGCACGCGCCTGTGCACCGGCTTGAGTCCATCCCGGACATCGGGCAGGGCCCTACCCACGATTACACTCATGGCGTAATCGAGATAGGACTGTTTCATCTCGTCTTCTATATTGACGGGAAGAATTTCTTTGGCTAAATCACCCATTTACGATGGTTTCCTTAACTGCCTGTAAAAAGGCTTTATTATGGTTGCGGCCGGAGTAGAAAAGACCTTTGGGATGGACCCTGGGAATGGCTCTTTGTAATCGTTCTTAGGAACAGCCTCTTGAGATACCCTGACAACAGCAAAAACTTGATCGTGCGCCCAAAACTTAAGCCGCTGATTATACGGAATTAAGCCTCCTACTACCATGTTTTTGCTGAATTTCGCCGACATTCGAGGCATCCTGCGGTTATACTTTGGCCCCACACCCAGCGCGTAGCCAAAACGGCGGCATGCTGGCTGTTTTTTGCACAAATAGCGATCAAAACGGCAGCCCTTAAGTATGGATACAAACTCCGTCGACACCCTGATACACCCTGGCTGGATTATCCCGGTTATACCCCGTGGTACCGTTCTTGAAAACTACAGCCTGGCCATCACTGGAGACAGAATCAGCGCCCTGTTACCGCGCGAGCAGACTGAAAAGCTTCAGGCCAAACAGGTACTGGAGCTACCAGGGCACGCGCTAACCCCCGGGCTGATCAACTGCCACGGCCATGCCGCCATGAGCCTGTTGCGGGGATACGCTGACGACCTCCCCCTGATGCCCTGGCTGGAGGAACACATCTGGCCTGCCGAGGCTGCCCATGTCAGCAACGAATTCGTTGAGGACGGCACCGAACTGGCGGCAGCGGAAATGATCCGTTGCGGCACCACCACCTTCAGCGATATGTACTTCTTCCCAGAGGCAACCGCCAGAGCAGCACAGCGCAGTGGGCTACGCTGCCAACTCAGCTTCCCGATCATTGGCTTTCCCACTGCCTGGGCTGCAAATGCAGATGAGTGCATCAGCAAAGGCCTGGCCCTACGTGACGAACTCAAACACCACGAGAGAATCACCGTGGTATTCGGCCCCCATGCCACCTTTACCGTCCCTGAGGAAGGCCTTGCTCGAGTTGCCACTCTGGCCGCGGAGCTGGACCTGGCGATACAGATCCACTTGCACGAAACCGTGGGCGAGGTATTGCAGGGTGTGGAGGAAAAAGGCGAACGCCCGCTGGACACGGTTAACCGGTTGGGCCTGCTGGGGCCGCGCACGCAATGCGTGCATATGACCGATCTGGGCGAACAGGATATCGCTCTACTGGCCCAGACCGGCGCACACGTCATCCACTGCCCACAATCCAATATGAAACTGGCCTCCGGTGCCTGCCCGGTCAAGAAACTGCAGGAGGCAGGAGTTAACCTGGGGCTGGGAACCGATGGCGCCGCCAGCAACAACGGCCTGAACATGTTTACCGAGATGAAGAGCGCAGCACTGCTGGCTAAACTAAACAGCCAGGACGCTACTGCCCTGCCTGCGGAACAGGCACTTTACATGGCCACCTTTGGCGGCGCTCGGGCACTGGGCCTGGAGGAGGTCACTGGCAGCCTTGAGCCGGGCAAGCAGGCAGACGTTATCGCGGTAGACCTGTCCGGCCCGGAAGCCCAACCCCTGCACAATGCGCTGTCGCAACTGGTTTATGCCTGTAATGGCAGCCAGGTCAGCCACAGCTGGGTTGCTGGCAGTCCACTGATGGCAGACCGCAACCTGACTCACCTGGACCTCACGGACCTGGGTACAAAAACCGCCTCCTGGCGGGAAAAAATCAACCAGACAAAGAACTGATATGACAACACAGAGTAACGTAGACCCCCAGGAGATCGCCAAATTCGAGGCTCTGGCCTCACGCTGGTGGGATCGCAGCAGTGAATTCAAACCCCTGCACGAGATTAACCCGCTGCGAGCGAACTACATAGACCGCCACGCCCCGGTAGCAGGCAAAAAGCTGGTAGATGTGGGTTGTGGCGGCGGCATTCTCGCCGAATCCATGGCTCAACGAGGGGCTGTGGTTACTGGCATCGATATGGGAGAGGCGCCCTTGTCGGTGGCGCGTCTACACCAACTGGAGTCAGGCGTTGAGGTGGACTACATCCAGAGCACCGCCGAACAATTGGCAGCCGAACGGGCTGGCGAATTTGATATCGTCTGTTGCCTTGAAATGCTCGAACATGTGCCCGACCCGGGTTCGGTCATTGCCGCCTGTGCCCAGCTGTGTCGCCCCGGCGGAGCCCTGTACTTCTCTACCATTAACCGCAACCCCAAGGCATTTCTGTTTGCCATTGTCGGGGCGGAGCATATTTTGCAACTGTTGCCAGCGGGCACCCATGAATACGACAAGTTCATCAAACCCTCAGAGCTTGCGGGCTGGATTCGCGATGCAGACCTGGTACTCAAGGACATGACCGGGCTGACCTATAACCCGATTACCCGGCACTACCGCCTGAATCCGAAAGATGTGAGCGTGAATTACATGGTGCACGCGGTAAAACCCGACTGATGCCTCCCACTACACTAAAAGCAGTTTTTTTCGATCTTGACGGCACCCTGGTCGATACCGCTGACGAATTCGTGGTGGTGGTTCAAAACCTGAGAGCCGAACACGGCCTGGGAGAAATGGATGCCAACCGCATTCGCGCCTCGGTATCAAACGGTGCTCGAGCCCTGGTAAATCTTGGCCTGGGGATAGATTTCGAGGCGCCGGAATTCGAGAGCAAACGACTGCGACTGCTGGAACTGTACAGCGAAGTGCTGGGCACTGTAGCAAAGCCATACCCGGGCATCGTGAGCCTGTTGGAAGAACTGGACAAGCGAGACATAGGCTGGGGTATTGCCACCAATAAACCGCGCGCCTATGCCCAGCCTTTAATGGACAAGCTAGATATCAGCCCCGCCGCTGGCAGCCTGGTATGCCCCGATGACGTCAAAGACCGCAAACCCCATCCAGAATCCCTGTATCGCAATTGCAGGGATCTGGGGTGCGGCCCCCACGAGGCTATCTATATAGGCGATCATCAGCGTGACGTGGACGCAGGCCGTCGCGCGGGCATGTATACCATTGCCGCCGCCTACGGCTATATCGAGCCGGGCGATGACGCCGCCAATTGGGGCGCCGACGCCCTGGTAAATTGCAGCACCGAACTTTGCGACCTGATTCTCGGCTGACACCGACAACCACGAGACCACACCATGGATATTATCCACGTCCCGAACAACTACCAGGCCGCCAATGACCTGCTCATAGGCAAAACGATTCTGGTTACCGGTGCCGGCGATGGCATTGGCCGGGTAGCCGCACTGAGCTACGCCGCCCACGGCGCCACTGTTGTCCTGCTGGGTCGCACCGAGAGCAAACTGGAGGCGGTGTACGACGAAATAGAAAAAGCTGGTCACCCCAAACCCGGCCTGGTAGAAATGGACCTTGCCACCGTTACAGAAGAACAATGCAAGCACCTGGCACAGGGGCTCTCAGCAGAATTCGGCCACCTGGATGGCCTGCTACACAACGCCAGCCTGTTGGGAGAGCGCCGGCCTATTGAGAGCGCGGGCTATACCGCCTGGCAGGAAGTGATGCAGGTTAACGTTAACGCCCAATTCCTGCTTACCCACTATCTGCTGCCGCTGTTACAAGAGGCACCGGCGGCTTCGATGATGTTCACATCTTCCGGAGTGGGCCGAACTGGCAGAGCGTACTGGGGAGCTTATGCAGTATCAAAGTTCGCCACGGAGGGCCTGATGCAGGTACTGGCAGACGAGCTGGAAAATACCTCCAATGTGCGAGTGAACTGCATCAACCCTGGAGCCACCAACACAGCCATGCGTCGGTCGGCTTACCCTGGGGAGACCCCTACAGACAACCCGTCACCACAAGACATCATGCCTGCCTATCTCTACCTGATGGGCAGCGACAGCACCGGCGTTACCGGCAAGAGCCTGGACGCGCAGTAAGGCTGGTCAGCTGGCAAGTAGTGCCGCCTTGATATCCTTCTTCAAAATTTTGTTGGTGGCGTTGCGAGGCAATTCCTGCTCACTGAAGAATACGCGCGTTGGCACCTTGTAGGATGCCAGCCGCTCCCTTGCAAATTGCACCAGCTCGTCTTCGGCCAACTCAGCGCCGGGATGCAGGTGCACCACAACCGCCACCTCTTCACCCAGTCGCTCATGGGGCAGGCCGATGGCGGCCAATTCTTTCACCGCCTCGTGCTCCAGCAATTCGTTTTCAATTTCGATTGGATAGATATTCTCGCCACCGCGCAGAATCATATCCTTGGCCCGGTCTGCCAGGTACAAAAAGCCCTCGGCATCCAGGTAGCCAATATCACCCGTCTTTAACCAACCATCGCGAAAGTCTTCAGCATTGGCCTCGGGCTTGTTCCAGTATTCGCGAATATTGACAACGCTGCGTATCCAGATCTCCCCGGTTTCGCCCTGGGCCAGCTCGTCACCGCTTTCGTCACAGATACGCACATCGACAACCGGATGGGGGAAGCCAGCAGTTCCGGGGCGCTCGTTAAAGGTCTTGCCTGTCATCGAGGCACCCTGGGCGTTGGTTTCAGTCATACCATAGCCGGTACCACTGAAATTCTGCGGTAGTTTTTCCCGCAACAACGCACCCACGCGAGGGGGCGTGGCGGCACCACCAATACCCAGTGAAAACAGGCTACTGGTATCAGTAGTATCAAAATCGGGGGCCTCCAATAGATCCAAAATCATGGCCGGTGCTGCTGCAATGGTCGTAACGCGGTCCTCAGCGACGTAGCGAAGCGCCCGGTCTACATCCCACTTGTACATCATTACAATCCTGCGGCCACCGCGCAGGTTGGCCAGGAACTGGGCGTGACAGCCACTGACATGAAACAGGGGCACCGCCAACAGGGAGGTGGGCTCGAAGCCGCGCTCCAGCATGGCGCCAATTAACTCTCCGTTGGTCATGGCTGCGGCAATGGACGCGCACTCCATATTGAATACCGCCTGACAGATCGCCCGGTGAGTAGAAGCGGCGCCCTTGGGCTTGCCGCTGGTGCCGGAGGTATACATGATCATCGCCAGATCATCAGGTTCCAAATCAACCTGCCGGGGGCTCTTGCCGACAAAGGGGGCTACAAATTTATCCAATCCATTAGGGTCATCACCATTGTCAGGGCGGGCGATCAGGGTGCGAATGCCCTTTTCGTTAAAACGCTCGGCAATACCGTCGTAGCGCGGCTGATCACAAATAGCGAGCTTCGCCTGCGCATCCTCAACCGTATAGGCAATATCTGCCGGTTTACCCCAGCTGTTCACGGGCACGATGACTGCGCCAATACTCACCACCGCGATAAACGCTGCCATCCACTCAGGGTAGTTACGCATGGCAAGGGCTACGCGGTCACCCTTGCCAATGCCGGCATCCTGCAGTGCAGCACCCAGGGCATCTGCTTCATCCATCAGCTGATTGAAGCTTCTGCGCTCACCCTCGTAGATCAGGAACTCACGGTCCCCGTGGTTTCTTGCTACCCCAAGCGCTTCGCGTAAATTCGCAGGCGCGGCCACGTAGTGACGACAGCCAGACTCGTCACTGGATATTTCATAAGGCGCCCCCTGCCCTGTTAACTGGGCAATGGCGGCATCGAATTCCTGTTTAATCTCTGACATCTGGCAGCTCCGTGTGACGCTGAGTTAAAAAATCGACTTGCATCATACCCAGCCCTGCCCCCCACGCCAACGGCGAGACTTGTCACTCTGGATTGACCGATTTTTGCAAACCGGGCGACAGCTTGCCCTTCAGGTAGCTAACAGTAGAATGGCATGCATGGCCGACACGATTCCCCTGAGGTACGCCCAGTCCCTGTTACGCATGGTTCCCATGCCGCAGGAACAACTGCGCAAAGAACTGGCAGAACTGAATCTGCCCCTGGTAATGCTGGAGAACAAGGCAGTAGCCGATGCACGCATTCCGGTAGAAGACTACGGTCGGCTATTTATCCACCTGATACACAAGCTACAGGGCAGCTTCTCCCAGGACGCTGCCAGTGTAGAGAGCACACTGCAGTTCAGCGCCTATCGCATGATGTTCCAGGCCATGTTGCACGCGGGCAACTTGCAGCAGGCCATGCAACGCGCCAGTGTTTACTTCAAACGCCTGCATCCCCATGGAGAAAGCTTCCACCTGGAAGAAGATGGCGACACGGTCTATTGCTGCTTTGATTTCAGTGATGCAGGTGAAGGTGAACTGGTCTCGCCAGAGAACTTCAATATGGAAGAGCTCAACTGGCTGCCGGGACTGGCTGGAAGAGTGCTGTCTATCGCCATGTGGCACCGGGTGTGCGGGTGGTTTATTGGCAGCTATATTGACCTCGTCGATGTGGAGCTGCGCCAGGGGGGCAAGATCGGCAAGGATTACAGCGAAGTATTCGGTATGCCAGTACGTTTTAACAGCGGCAGGGACGCCATGGTGTTTCACCGGCGTTTTCTGGAGTTCCCGGTTGTCCAGAGCGAGGCATCGCTGGACCAGATGCTGCAGACCTACCCTGCAGAATTGTTTCGAATCAGCCCCGAGGACCACAGCATATCTGTGAAAATCCGTCACCTGATCGGTACTGACTTTCAACGCCCACTGCCCAGCCTGCAGGAAGTGGCTGAGCGCCTGTTCATGACTACTCCCACGCTACACAGGCGATTGAGAGAAGAGGGCACCTCCTTTCAACAACTGAAAGACCACTGTCGCCGTGATGCTGCCATCGGTTATCTAAGCAGCGGCGAACATACCACTGCTGGGCTATCAGAGCTCATGGGATTTTCTGATTCGAGCACCTTTCACCGTGCATTCAAGAAGTGGACAGGCTTTACGCCCCAGGAATATCGCGCCCGGCACTGCTGAAAATTTTTGCCCCCATAGTTTGCAAAAAGGTGCAATTGTTCTATAGCTACATACTCCTAAAATAGCTTTCATCAAATCTACCAACCAGGGAACAGTACAATGGCTTACTTCATCACCGGCGGCACAGGTTTTATCGGACGTTTCTTTATCGACAAGCTGAAAGAGCGCGAAGGCGATATCTACGTATTAACAAGGGCGGGTTCAAAAGACAAATTTGAAGCCCTGCAGGAACGCTTCGGCGAGAGTAGTGACCGCCTTATACCCATCGAGGGGGATTTGCGCGAACCATTGCTGGGCATTAATGAAGCTACCATTGCTGACCTCAAGGGCAACATCAAACACTTCCTCCACTTTGCAGCCATTTACGATATCGCCGCTTCTGCTGAACAGCAAACAAAAACCAATATCGAAGGAACTCGCAACGCGGTTCAACTGGCCGAGGCGGTTGAGGCCGGCTGTTTCCAGCATGTAAGCTCAATTGCTGCTGGTGGGCTTTACCAGGGCACCTTTCGCGAAGACATGTTCGAGGAAGCTGAAGAACTGGATCATCCGTACTTCTCCACCAAGCACGACTCCGAGGGCATTGTGCGCAATGAGTGCAAGATTCCCTGGAGGGTTTACCGCCCCGCTATGGTAGTGGGTCACTCCCAGACCGGTGAGATCGACAAGATCGACGGCGCCTATTACTTCTTCAAGAGCCTGCAAAAACTGCGCAAGGTCCTGCCACCCTGGTTCCCGCTGGTAGGAATAGAAGGTGGTAAGTTCAACGTGGTACCTGTTGACTACGTGGTAGACGCCATGGATCACATTGTTCACCAGGACGACATCGACGGACGCTGTTTCCATCTCACTGACCCGGACCACCACAGCATGGGTCAATTGATGAACATCTTCGCAGAAGCTGGACATACACCCCGCTTCAGCATGCGCCTGGATACCCGCATGTTCGGCTTTATTCCCGCCGTGGTTCGCACCACTTTGGCAGGACTGCCACCAGTGAAGCGCATCATCAGCACCTTGTTAGCAGATATGGGCCTGCCTGATTCAGTCACCATGTTCATGAACTACCCAACTCGCTACGATAATCGCGACACCGAGCGTGCACTCAAGGGCAGTGGCATTTCCTGTCCGGACCTGCGCGACTACGCCCCGGTTATTTGGGATTATTGGGAGCGCAACCTGGACCCGGACCTGTTTGCAGACCACTCCCTGGAAGGCAACGTGGGTGGCAAGGTTGTGCTGATCACCGGCGCCTCTTCCGGTATCGGAAAAACCTCTGCGATACGCCTGGCAGAAGCCGGTGCACACGTGCTGCTGGTAGCCCGCAGCGCTGAAAAACTGCAGGAGACCGCTGAGGAAATCGCCGAGAAAGGCGGCCTTTCCACTATTTACCAGGCAGACGTTTCAAACCTGGAAGACTGTGATCGCCTGGTTGCCGAGGTGCTTGGGGCGCACGGCTTTGTCGACATCCTGATTAACAACGCCGGGCGCTCTATCCGCCGCTCACTGGAGCTGTCTTATGACCGCTTCCACGATTTCGAGCGCACCATGCAGATCAACTACTTCGGTGCTGTGCGCCTGACCATGGGTCTGCTGCCCTCCATGGCAGAGCGCAAGACAGGACAGGTAATCAATATGTCCTCTATCAGCGCGCTTACCCCCAGCCCACGCTTTTCGGCCTATGTCGCCTCCAAGTCTGCGTTGGATGCATGGACTCGCGCTGCTGCGGTTGAGTACTCGGATCTCAACGTACGTTTCACTACCATTAACATGCCCCTGGTGCGTACACCGATGATTGAGGCCACTACAGTTTACGACTCCATGCCTGTTCTGAGCCCGGAGGAAGCGGGTGACATGGTTGTTGATGCGGTAATCCACAAGCACAAACGCGTCGCTACGCCCATGGGTATATTCCTGCAGGTGATGACTACTGTTGCGCCGAAGTTCTCTGAAGTGGTTATGAATACTGTGTTCCGTATGTTCGGCGACTCTGCTGCGGCCAAAGGTGAGAAAACGGGCGAGCAGGTACAGGTCACCAACGAACAGGTTGCACTGGGTGCCCTGATGAAGGGTGTGCATTTCTAAACACCTTCAACAATTCTGCATCGATCAAGCCCGCCTTTTGGTGGGCTTTTTTGTGGTCCATCGCACATCGGCGGAGATTCCCGGGTCTGGCTATGGCTAGCGGCTCCAAAAGAAGAAAGGGTTTTCAGTCGCTCCTCGATAATCGCTTGGTGAAAACCCTTTCTTCCCCCGGAACCTTGATCCGTAAAGTTTCTATGCACTTCGCAACCAAACGAGAGAGCAGAGAAAAATTCCTCTGGGAGTTTCAGAATCGGTTGGATAGACACAGGCCGAGGCCCCGGGCGGATTTGTTTTTCACCAGACGATTATCGAGGAGCGACTGAAAAACACATCCGTTCGGGGCCGCTGGAAAGAGCCAAGCTCAAAGGCCGCACTAATCCGCGATGAATTTTTTGCGCTTCTCCGCCCCTTTACCCAGACACAAAGCTGTGGCGATAATGGTGCGCTACTAATCATTACTTTTCCCGTTACAGGAAGTCTTCAATGCATTGTTTGCGGATCGATAGCTGGAAATCCCAGGTTCTACTCTGTTTCGCAGTTCTGCTTCTTCTCCCACTGCCAGTCAACGCCAGCAGTGGCACTCCCGAGATTCAGAGTGAGGAACAAACCCTGCAGCGTCGGGAAATCGTGCATGAGGGGCTCACGCGGGAGTATTTTGTCCATGTTCCGGCGCAAGCCACTGACAAGCCTTTGCCGGTAGTGCTGGCGCTTCACGGTTACGGCACTACCGCCACCGGCCTGGCGGCTATCTATGCTCTCAATGAACACTCAGATCGCAATGGCTATATCGTGGTGTACCCTCAGGGCACACATTTCATGGGCGTTATAGGGGATGACCCTTCGGCTGATCCCATGCTGGTAACCACCTGGAATGACCTTGCCTCTAATTTCACCCCTACCAAGGCTGGCCCTCATTGTACACAGGACAGATTAAAGTACCCCTGCCCTCCTGAGTGTGGCCAGTGCAATCGTTGCGACTGGGTATCATGCTATGACGACAAGGGTTTTCTACTGAGGCTTCTGGATGATGTTGAACAGGAGTTTCACACCGACATTGATCGCTACTACCTCCTTGGCAGCAGTAATGGTGCCATGATGGCAATTCGTCTAAGTTGCGAAATGGGCGAGCGCTTCGCTGCCGTCGCAGCACTGCTAGCCCAGATGCCACCAGGACATGACTGTGCACCCGACGTCAGCCTGCCGCTGTTTCATCTCTATGGTGAACGGGACGACAATATAGGCCACGACGGCAGCTCCACCAGTTATGGCTGGATTTTCACCTCTGCCGCAGACAACACCGAAACCTGGGCCAGGGGAATCAACTGCAAGGGCCCAGCCAAACCATGGCGCACGGAAATCACCGATGCCAACAATCTCGTCTGTGAGGCTTACACTAACTGTGGCGTTGCCGAACATCAGGTAGTCAGTTGCATGGACCCGGAGGCAGGGCATGAGTGGCGCGGACAACGGCTGCTGCAGATCCCGGCAAACTGCGTTAGTGCTGAACAGAAAAACTCCCTGCCAAACGAGCCAGACTGCCAAATCGGTGAAGACTCCAGCGCACTGTGGGGCATGGATATGGTTTGGCAATTCCTCAGCCAGTATCACCGAACGGGCTCGTAAATAAATTCAAGGCGAAGTGAGTTTTTATCAAGCCCAGCATCCAACGGGCGCACCCCGCGGCACAGAAGCTGCGCAAAAATCGTGCTACTCTTTGGCGTTTACGGCAAGGCGTATAACGCTGAACAAAACGATTTTTGTCGCTGACCCGGCCTTGCTCAGGCGGTACTGAAACCATCAGGAGAACATTATGTCGGGACCAAAATACCCGGGACTGGATACCATGGCCCTGCACGCAGGCGCACAACCAGACCCTGCGACCGGCGCACGGGCAACACCGATTTACCAGACGGCATCGTTTACCTTTCCCGATTCCGATTACGCGGCCTCGCTTTTCAATATAGAGCGAGCCGGCTACGTATACTCCCGCCTCAGCAACCCCACCAATGCAGTATTGGAAGAGCGTATCGCCGCGCTGGAAGGGGGCGTGGGCGCCATTGCCACCGCCAGCGGTCAGGCAGCATTGCACCTGGCGATCGTAACGTTAATGGGCGCCGGATCGCATATTGTTGCCGCCAGCGCCTTGTATGGTGGGACCCATAATCTACTGGCCTATACCCTGGCGAGATTTGGCATCGAAACCACGTTTGTAAATACCCGTGATCCGCAGGCGTTCAAGGCCGCAATCAAAGACAATACCCGCCTGGTGTTCGCAGAGACACTGGGCAACCCGGGGCTGGACGTTCTCGACATTCCCCGGGTTGCAGACATTGCCCACCAGGCAGGCCTGCCATTAATGGTGGACTCCACTTTTACCACCCCCTACCTGATGAAGCCGCTGGAACTGGGAGCCGATTTAATTCAGCACTCCGCCACCAAGTTTCTTAGCGGCCACGGTGTGGTTATCGGCGGACTGCTGGTGGATGGTGGCAAGTTCGACTGGGAAGCTTCGGGTAAATTTCCCACTCTGACCGAACCCTATGATGGTTTTCACGGCATGGTATTCAGCGAGGAATTCGGCCCGGCAGCCTTCATTAGCCGGGCGCGCAAGGAGGGCCTGCGGGACTTCGGTGCTTGTATGAGTCCCACCTCTGCCTTTCACATATTGCAGGGTATCGAGACTCTGGGTATGCGCATGCAGCGACACGTGGAAAACACCCGCACTATTGTCCAGTTTCTACAGGAGCAGGAAACTGTTGAGTCAGTCTCCTACCCGGAACTGGCAAACCATCCGGACCGAGAGCTAGCAGCGAAGTTATTACCCTCTGGTTGCGGCGCAGTATTCAGCTTCAATTTAAAAGGCGGCCGCGAGGCGGGTATTGCCTTTGTGGATGCGCTGGACTTGTTCTCACACCTGGCTAACGTGGGCGATGCAAAGTCCCTGGTAATACATCCTGCCAGCACTACCCATCACCGTATGGATAGCGCTGCCCTGGCCGCCGGTGGCATTACAGAAGGAACCATTCGCCTCTCTATTGGCCTGGAGGATACAGCAGACCTGATCGGTGACCTGAAGCAGGGTTTGCGCGCTGCCGGCAAGGCAGTAGCGAACAACGAGGGCGTAAAATGAAGCTCGATGTCTGCTCAGAATCGATTTATTGCTACACCAACAACCGGGAAATAGACCCTCAAAAAGAAAGTATTGTGTTTATTCATGGGTCAGGACTGGACCACACGGTGTGGACGCTGGCCTCTCGTCACTTCGCCCGTCACGGGCGTAACGTGCTGGCGGTAGACATGCCGGCTCACGGGCGCTCCGAAGGCGAGCCCCGGCCCAGCGTCGAGGCAATGGCAGACTGGATTATCGATCTGCTGGACGCAGCCGGTATTGAAACTGCCGCACTGGTCGGTCACAGCCTGGGCAGCCTGGTGGCGCTGGACTGTGCTGCGCGTAACCCTTCCCGGGTGCGGGCACTCGCTATGGTGGGAACCACCGCCCCCATGCCCGTATCTGATGCGATTCTTGATGCTGCTAAAGCGAACGACCATGCAGCCTTCGATATGCTCACCCAGTGGGGCTACAGCAAGCGCCATCAATACGGTGGCAACAGTAATCCCGGCATGTGGATGATAGGTTCTACCTTGCGCTTATTTGAACGTTCGCGAGATGGCGTGTTGCACAACGACATGGCGGCCTGCAATAACTTCACCCAGGGCCTGGAGCGCGCACAAACTGTCTCCTGCCCGGTACTGATGGTGCTGGGAAAAGAAGATCGGCTCACACCCGCAAGAGGCACAATACCACTACAGAAGGCATTTCCCTCACCAAAGGTCGCTCTGCTGGAAGGTGCAGGACACACCCTGATGAGCGAGGCGCCCAATGACTTGCTGGATGCGTTAAAAACTGTGCTCTAGCGCTGCGCAGGGCGCTGGAGAATCAAATCTCGAAGCGGTAGCGGCGCAGGTAAACCGCCGCTGCCAGTGCCAGCGCAGTAAACACCAAACCAAGCACCAGCCCTATAT
>ERZ1046740.1175-NODE-1175-length-18964-cov-6.761595_pt1 | contig 18964 bp, 17 predicted proteins | sample MGYA00383093_ERZ1046740 | MGnify/ENA primary metagenome ERZ1046740 (study PRJEB29581, sample SAMEA5548363) | metagenome | biome: marine; feature: coastal; material: water | depth 25 m | study: Short-term variability in the microbial, nano- and picoplankton... | reverse complement strand
AATGCTGACATTATAATCTAGGTTAGTTACGATAAATGCTTACTAAATACAAGGATCTTTGTGTCAAACCCACCTACCAATACTGTACTTTTTTTAATGGGGCCTACTGCCTCAGGAAAAACAGATTTGGCTATTGAAATTAGCAAGCATATTAAATCTAGATTAATCAGTGTTGACTCTGCGCTAATTTACCAACATATGGATATTGGCACCGCAAAACCAGATAAAGAAACGCTACTTAACCATCCGCACCACCTAATTGATATCTGCAAACCAGATGAAGCCTATTCGGCACACGACTTTGCCAACGATGCAACGAATCAAATCAATTTGGCCTTTGCTGCAAATGAACTACCTATCTTGGTGGGTGGTACTTCGTTTTATTTTAATGCATTAGAAAATGGCCTATCCGATCTGCCAGAGTCGACACCAGAATCTCGTCAAAAATACAATCAGTTGCTTAAGGAAAAAGGCTCTGAAACACTACATAAAGAGCTTAAAGAGATTGATTTAGTCGCCGCTCAAAGAATACATCCAAACGATGCACAGCGAGTTACTCGCGCCTTGGAAGTGTTCGAGCTTAGTGGTCAAACCCTAACACAACTACAAGGCAAAAAACAAGGTGGGCTTAACTGTCATATTAAAAAAATTGTTCTAATGCCAGATCGCTCTGTACTCCATCAGCGCATTGAAGAGCGTTTTCACTTAATGATGGATCAAGGCTTTATTGATGAAGTTAAATCCTTAAGAAAAAATGAAGCCCTTCATGAGGATCTTCCTTCTATTCGCTGTGTTGGCTATCGACAAGCTTGGCAATTTTTAAATAATGAAATAGACGAAGCGGAAATGATTGAAAAATCTATCATTGCAACGCGTCAACTCTGCAAACGTCAAAGTACTTGGCTTAAGAGTGAAACTGAAGGGTTAAGGCTTAAAACTACTGATATTAATAAGTGCTTAGATTTTATAGGTAATAGCTAAGTTTTATTTATACAGCTAAAACCGCTTGTTTAAAAACATCACCTCGATGTTCAAAATTATCAAACCTTGCGCAACCAGGCGATAACAACACCACGCCATTGTTAACCATGCCTTTAGCCAGATTAACCGCCTCTGTCATATCTTGCGCTTGAATAGTTTGCGCATTGCGAATACCTTTATCAAACTCAGCAGCACTTTCACCTATTAACACCACACCAAAAACATCACGATCTATCAGTTCAAACAAATCTGCATAACTTTCATCTTTGGCAGCGCCACCTGCAATAAGAACAATATTCTCATGCTTGTTAATTAATGCTTTTAGTGCGGTAACACTAGACAAAGCATTGGTTGCTTTTGAATCGTTATAGAATTCAATACCTTGCTTATGTGCAACCCATTCAAGTCGATGCTCTAAACCTTTAAAGGTTTTAATGCAGCTAGTCATAACTGACATATCTAAACCAATTTGATCGCCCAAAGTTAGTGCTGCTAATATATTGGCCACATTATGTTCACCAATCAGCTGCATTTCATCAACACCCAGCAACACATCATCGCCCTTTAAAAAATAACAACTGCCATGACAAGTCACTGTACCAAAGTCTTGATCACACTTTGGCATATCCATACCAAAGTGAATAGCGGAAGCCTTTCTCGGAATTAATGGCTCATCAATATTGATCACTAAGTTTTGACAATGTTGATACAAACTTAACTTTGAAGCCGTATAGTGCTCAAAACTTTCGTATCGATCCAAATGATCAGGAGTAATATTAAGCACCACCCCTGTTAATAGGTTTAATTTTTTGGTGTAGTCTAATTGGTAGCTAGATAGCTCAAGTACATAAAGCTCAACATCGTCACCCAAACATTCAAGCGCTGGCTTGCCAATATTGCCGCCAATTTCTGTTTTTTTACCGCTGGTTTGAGCCATCTCACCAAGTAGTTGGGTAACAGTTGACTTACCATTAGAGCCAGTAATGCCAATAATGGGCGCTTGAGCGTACCTTGAAAATAATTCAATATCACTGGTAATCTCAATATTTTTTTCTCGTGCCCAAATAACAATAGATTCATTTTGAGCAACACCAGGAGAAATAAATATTTCATCAACCTCCTCTAGCAACAAAGACTGCCAATCACCAGTTAATACCTCAACTTCTGGGAATTCTGATAAAAATTCAGATAAAAATTCTGGCTGTTGACGAGAGTCGGCCACTTTAAAGGTGACATTTTTCTGTGTTAAAAATCGAGCAATAGAAAAGCCTGTTACTCCTAAACCTAAAACCAGTTTCATGCTATTGTTTTATTTTCAGTATAAAATAAGGCTATTTTACACGCTTAATCCTAGGGGATAAATTATGAATACTTTTTCAACTGCAACAACAATTAGTAATATCCAAGTTAAAAACAAAGTCTTGTCTAACACCATGAGACTACTTTCTTATACGTTGATTTTTGGTGGTTTGGCTTCTTGGTTTTCAGTTGCTTCTGGCGCTGGATTTGGCTCAGCAATGATAAGCTCTATCGCGGCAATCGTGGTTATTTGGTTTGTTCTACCTAAAACTCAAAATAGCAACAAAGGTATTTTAACTGCCTTTGCAGTAGCCGGTCTATTAGGTTATTCAATCGGTCCAATGCTAATTCACTATTTAGCTATGCCAAATGGTACAGATTTAGTTATTCAAGCACTTACTGGCACAGGCGTGGCATTTTTCGGTATTAGTTTTTATGCTCAAAATAGCAAAAAAGATTTTAGCTTTTTAAATGGTATGATTTTTTTCGCCATGATTGGCGTCATTGTTTTGTCACTACTTAACTTCTTCTTTATTGAATCGTCTGCGTTCGGACTATTAATGTCATTTGCTATTGTGATGATTATGGGTGCTTTTATGTTGAGCCAAATGTCAGCTATTATTAATGGCGGCGAAACTAACTATATTTCTGCAACTGTTGGCTTGTACTTAGCACTTCACAACATGTTTACTAGCCTACTGCATTTACTAGGCGCTTTTTCTAACGACGACTAATAACACTAAGCGCTCGCTTTTGTTATGATTGACAAAGAAGGTTATCGTGCCAATGTTGGCATTGTTATTACCAATGACAAGCAGCAAGTACTTCTGGCTAAACGCCATAGGCAAGATTCTTGGCAACTGCCTCAAGGTGGCATCGACCAAGGTGAAAGTGATTTAGACGCCCTTTTTCGTGAACTTAATGAGGAAGTCGGACTAGAGAAGCACGATGTTAGTGTTATTGCTAAAACACCCAAATGGCTACGCTATGATTTGCCTGATTGCCATATTAGACGCTCACAAAAACCTATCTGTATTGGTCAAAAACAAGTTTGGTTTTTGCTACGTCTTACGTCCAGTGAAAACAGCATTAAACTAGACACTCATTCAGATATCGAATTTGATGATTGGGCTTGGGTAGACTATTGGAATCCTATCGAAGAAGTGATTGATTTTAAAAAGCCAATCTACGAAGATATGCTCAAAGCTTTAGCGCCGGTTTTATTTAACAACCAGCATAAAATTCCATCAAACTATTCACGTCCGCTTAAGTGCAGCGCTATTATTTTAAACCAAACAAAATAAACCGCTAGAACAGCTATAACTATCAGCATCCAGTTGGTATAATTCGACCCTATTAAGCATTTTTTAAGGATTTAGTTACGTGAATATTGGAATTTTAGGTTTGGGCACTGTTGGTGGTGGCGTTGTAAATGTTTTAAGTAAAAATGAAAGTGAAATCTTAGCTCGTACTGGCGAGCAAATTAACGTTACCCATGCAGCTGTTAAAAGTATCTCTGAGCCAAGAATCTGTGCCGATGGCAATATTGACATCACTGAAGACGCTTTTGAAGTAGTTAACAATCCAAATATTGATGTTGTTTTGGAGTTAATTGGTGGCACAACCATTGCTAAAGATTTAGTAGTTACAGCAATCAATAACAACAAGCATGTTATTACAGCCAATAAAGCTTTAATCGCCACTCATGGTAACGAGCTACTAACTCTAGCCAAAGAAAAAAATGTACACTTATTATTTGAAGCAGCTGTTGCTGGTGGCATCCCTATTTTAAAGTCATTAGAACAAGGCCTAAGTGCCAACAAAATTGAACTTGTTGCGGGCATTATTAACGGCACTGGAAATTTCATTCTGACTGAAATGCGCGACAAAGGCAGAGATTTTTCTGATGTTTTAAAAGAGGCTCAAGACTTAGGTTATGCAGAAGCAGATCCAACGTTTGATGTTGAAGGTATTGATGCAGCTCACAAGCTTGCTATTCTTGCTTCTATTGCTTATGGTTGCAGCCTACAAATGGACAAGGTATCTACTGAAGGCATTAGTAAAATTAGTGGCGAGGATGTTGCTTTTGCAACTGAGTTTAACTATTCAATTAAACATTTAGGTATTGCCAAAAAAGTTAATGGTCAATTACAAATGCGTGTTCACCCAACACTAGTACCGAAAACCCAGCTATTAGCCAATGTAGATGGCGTAATGAATGCAGTACTAGTTAAAGGTAATGCAGTAGGTCCAACACTTTATTATGGCGCTGGTGCTGGTGATGAGGCAACGGCTAGTGCAGTTATTGCTGACTTAGTTGATGTTATTAAAGATACTGTTAGTCACGATGTATTAGGCTGGAAATCACTTAGTGAAATTCCAAACTGCGATCCAAGTGAAATTGAAAGTATCTTCTACCTACGCCTACTAGCAACAGATAAGCCGGGCGTATTAGCCGATATTAGCAGCACACTTGCCCAGCACAACATTAGTGTTGAATCAGTAATACAAAAACAAGTTGATCAGCAAAATAATGCTCACATTGCCATTATTACTAACAATGTGAAAACAGCTAATTTAAATGCAGCTATAGCAGAAATCCAAAACCATGAATTCATCCAAGAGGATGTTAAAATTATTCATGTAGAAAACCTTGATTAAGGAGAAAAATATAATGAGATACACAGGCCTAATTGAAAACTACCGTGACAGACTTCCTGTTAGCGACTCAACTAAATTAATCAGTCTTGGTGAGGGTAACACCCCTCTAATCCGACTAGAAAATATCCCTGCCCTATTAGGCAAAGACGTTGATATCTATATTAAATATGAAGGCTTAAATCCAACCGGCTCATTTAAAGATCGCGGCATGACTATGGCTGTTACTAAGGCGGTTGAATCAGGCTCTAAAGCAATCATCTGTGCCTCAACAGGTAACACCTCTGCTGCTGCAGCAGCTTACGCTGCTAGAGCAGGCATCAAAGCTTTTGTACTTATTCCAGAAGGAAAAATTGCCCTAGGAAAACTAGCTCAAGCTATGATTCATGGTGCAGTAATTATTCAAATCAAAGGTAATTTTGACGACGGTATGCGTTTAGTTAAAGAAGTGGCTGATCATGCGCCAGTTTCTATTGTTAACTCCATCAATCCTTATCGCTTACAAGGTCAAAAAACAGCTGCATTTGAAATTGTTGAGGAGTTAGGCGATGCACCTGATTACCACTGCCTTCCAGTTGGAAATGCTGGTAATATCTCCGCCCATTGGATGGGATATAAAGAATATCACGAAGACAATAAAGCTAGCAAAACACCGAAAATGGTTGGCTATCAAGCTGCTGGATCTGCACCTTTTGTTAAAGGATCAATGGTTGACAATCCAGAAACTATTGCAACAGCAATTCGCATTGGCCACCCTCAAAGCTGGGACTTAGCTCATAAAGTTGAAGCTGAATCTAATGGCTGGTTTGATTCGTTAACAGATGAAGAAATCCTAGCAGCACAGAAACTACTAACTGAACAAGAAGGTATTTTTTGTGAGCCTGCCTCTGCCACGTCATTAGCTGGTGCAATGCGTGACATTAAGAGCGGCAAGATTGCTGAAGGATCTAAGGTTGTATGTACGCTTACTGGTCATGGTTTGAAAGATCCTGATACAGCTATCTCTCAGTGTACTGATGAGATGATTAACATCAACCCTGTTATGGGTGAGGTGCGTGACGCTATTTTAAATAACATGTAATACTTTGCACTAAGCCAGAACCGGTTTAGTGCAGAATTCTTAGGGGAAAATATGCCATATCAAACTATCGACCAAACCATTGGCAACACCCCTTTAGTTAAATTACAACGTCTTAATCCAAATCCATCTAATACAATTTTATTAAAGCTAGAGGGTAACAACCCAGCAGGATCGGTTAAAGACCGTGCTGCTTTTAATATGATTGCTCAAGCTGAAGCGCGAGGCGATATCAAATCTGGAGATACTTTAATTGAAGCCACCAGTGGCAATACTGGTATTGCGCTAGCTATGGTAGCTGCTATTAAAGGGTATAAATTAATCTTAATCATGCCCGAAAATCTATCCCAAGAGCGTCGTGACGCTATGGCTGCTTATGGTGCAGAATTGTTGCTGGTAACTAAAGAAGTGGGCATGGAAGGTGCGCGAGATTTAGCTGATAAGTTAGAATCAGAGGGTAAAGGCTTGCAACTAGATCAATTTTCAAATATTGACAATCCTAACGCCCATGCCAACAACACCGCTGAAGAAATTTGGCAAGATACCAACGGTGAAATAACGCATTTTGTATCAGCCATGGGCACAACTGGCACAATTACTGGTGTATCAAATGTCTTAAAAGATAAAAACAAAGATGTTCAAATAATTGGTGTACGTCCAACAGAAGGGTCACACATTCCAGGGATTCGTCGTTGGAATGAAGCCTACTTACCTAAAATTTTTGCCAGAGCTAAAGTTGATACAACCATAGATGTGTCGCAAAAATCGTCTGAACAAACTATGCGAGACTTAGCAAAAAAAGAAGGTATCTTTGCTGGTGTCTCTAGTGGTGGTGCCGTTTCAGCAGCACTTGAACTTTCAAAAAATGTAAATGATGCTACCATTGTTACCATCATTTGTGATCGTGGTGATCGCTACCTGTCAACCGGCTTATTTAACGCTAAATAAACAATGCGAAGATATATCTCGCATCAACTTCCAAACAGGTTAAACACCTATATTTCGCTAGTACTAGCCAGCTTACTAACCGTTGTTTTTATTGATTTTTTTCTCTATTCAAGTGATTATGCCCAGCATTTATTTAAACAACTAATTGCAGCTAGGCCAGCGCTAAGCTTTGTCATTACCCCAATAACTTTCATATTAATTGTCTACATAGCCAAACATTTTTGTCATTATGTACAGGGTAGTGGCATTCCACAGCTGATTGCAGCAAATGATTCTCGAAACAAAACCATTCGTGAGCAACTGCTTTCTTTTAGAGTAGCTGTTGGAAAAATTGCCTTTATCTTTTTAGGCATGCTAGGTGGTGCACCCATTGGCATTGAAGGTCCTAGTATTCATATTGCTGGCTCGATCTTTTATGGTTTTAACCGATTTATCAAACTTAAACGCAAATTACTAATCCACTCATTGATTGCAATTGGTGGTAGTGCTGGATTAATCGTAGCTTTTAACGCTCCTATTGCTGGCATCTTATTTGCTTATGAAGAAATTGGTAGAAAGCTTAAAAAACAAGCTTTAGTTCTCATTACTCTGGTTAGTCTACTGGTTTATGCCTTACAAACACTTTACCGAGGCAACAATACTTATCTTAGTGATATGAGCATGCATTCGATTGATTTAACGCTAATTTGGCAATTAATCCCTTTGGCGATTTTGGCGGGCATCTTAGGCGGGATTTTTTCTAAAACTGCACTGTATCTAATTCAAAAATTTATCACTCATAGCAAGGTCAAAGTTATAACTATTGCGCTATTTTTTGGTTTGATTATTGCGCTATTTAACTATCTATCAAAAGGCTTAATTGCAGGCTCTGGTCGAGACGAAGTGATCTTGATACTTAGCGGTGAAAGCCTTGGTATTGATTTTGCTCTGATGAAATATTTATCCACTCTAACCTCTATTGCCAGTACTATTCCGGGTGGCTTATTCATGCCTAGTATCTCTATCGGTGCTGGGATTGGTAGCGAAGTGGCAAACTTCTATACGCAGATTAGCCCCAACGTTATTATTATGATGACGATGATTGCCTATCTAAGCGCTGTAGTGCGTGCACCCCTGACCTCAGTTTTTGTTATTTTAGAGATGACTGCCTCACTCAACTTAATCATCCCTGGTCTTTTGGTTGCTTTTGTTGCCAATTGGGTGTCAAAACAAATTTTCACTCAGCCAATTTATGAGGCTTTAGCTGAAAACTACCTAAGCTTAACTCAGTATCGCAACTAATTACGCCTTACTATCCTCGGCCTTTTTAACTCGTATCTTGTTGTGGCCAATCGCTTTGTTGTTTAGATTTTTAATCGCGGCCTTTGCATTGCCTGAATTTGGCATCTCAACAAACCCAAAACCTTTAGATGTACTGCCATCTTGATTCATCACTAAATTACAAGATTGAACTGTGCCAAATGCTTGAAACAAGCCTTTAAGCTCTTCTTCTGTTGTTGATCGATCCAAGTTACGTATTAATAATTTCATATATATTCCGAGTGCTAAGCTGGTCAATAGTAAGCTTTAATTTATTTTTATAGTGCGTAATCATACGCTCATTATTTAAAATGGCTTGACCACTACTAGAATAACAATAGCTACTAAGATTAGTACTGGAAACTCATTAAACCATCGATAAAACACATCGGAGCGTTTGTTGTTATCGTGCTTAAAAGTTTGCACTAATCGACCACAATAAAAATGATAAACAAGCAGTGGCACTACCAAAGCCAGTTTTGCGTGTAGCCAGTATTGAGTTTGATAAAACGCCCAAGCATCGACCACCATCCACGTGCCCAATACAACCGCCAATATCATGCTTGGCATCATAATGCCGCGATACAGCTTACGCTCCATAACTTTAAAACGCTCTATTGATGTTTTATCCTGGCTCATTGCATGATAAACAAACAAACGTGGCAAATAAAACAGAGCTGCAAACCACGTAATAACACTAATAATATGAAAAGCTTTAATCCACAACATAGAGGTTTTTCCTTTTTTAACAACCGACATTAACTATCAACCATTATAGTAAAATAAAATTTAATTTTTATAACTTTACTTCAATTGAAGCAATATCGAGAAATCCCTTATAACTACACTTCATTTTCTGACAAGGAGATTGTGTGTCGATTTTTAGGTATTGAAGCCTGGGATTTGTTAGAATCTCTACGCACTAATCGCAATACAGGCCGTAGCGCCCGAATGCTGTTTGAAGTATTGGGCGATATGTGGGTGGTGAACCGCAACCCTTATCTTCAAGAAGATTTAATCAAAAATCAGCGTCGTTGGAAATCACTAATTGAAGCACTTAATTCACGACTTGATTTAATACGTAATCGCTCTGATCAAAACCATAAAGTACTTGATTTACTTCAAAGTGCTGATGCAGCAGTTGCTAAATTTGAACACTGTTTGAGTGATTTTAAACAACATAAAAACCGCATCAAAAAAGCCTTGTTAAAGGTTACCAATAATAACAATATTCGCTTTGATGCGCTTTCACGCTCATCTCATGCAACCGATGCAACCGACTGGCGTGTGGAATATCCGCAGGTGGTTATTACCCCTGACAATGAATTTGAAATCGCAGCAATTGTCAAAGCTTGTATTAAACTAGGCTTGACCATTGTTCCACGTGGTGGTGGTACGGGCTATACTGGCGGCGCCATTCCCCTACATGCGCAAACTGCGGTTATCAATACAGAAAAATTAAGCTTTATTGACACCATTAAAAGCTCTCATGGTTTACATAGTGTTAATGTTGGCGCAGGCGTTATTACCAAACGAGTTAGTGAGCTAGCTGCCGAACATGGTTTAGTTTTTGCAGTCGATCCAACCTCTCAAGATGCTTGCACGATTGGTGGCAATGTTGCTATGAATGCAGGTGGTAAAAAAGCACTCAGATGGGGCACTACTATTGACAACCTTTTATCTTGGAAAATGGTTATGCCTGATGGCTCTTGGCTGCAAGTTGAACGCCTAGACCATAACCAAGATAAAATTCAATTACTTGAATCGGTTAGCTTTAAGATTAATACACTTAAAGCTGACGCTAAAACTGTTGAATCTAGCAGGATACTCGAAATTGACGCAAAAAACATGCGTAAAAGTGGCCTAGGAAAAGATGTAACCAATAAATTTTTAGACGGCCTTCCTGGTATTCAAAAAGAAGGTTGTGACGGTTTTATCACTTCTGCTGAATTTATCTTACATCAGCCTTTGGAGCACATTAATACGCTTTGTTTAGAATTTTTTGGCCATGATTTAAAGGCAGCTGTTTCCACTATTGTTGAAATCAAAAACTTAGTTGATGAAGCTAAAGATGTTGATTTAGTAGGCATGGAACACCTTGATGCTCGCTATGTTAAAGCCGTCAACTACACCACTAAAGCCAACAAAGCCGAACTGCCAAAAATGGTACTACTGGTAGATATTTCAAGCCATCAACAATCTGAACTTGATGAATATATTGAACAAATAAAAGTTATCACTCTAGGCAAAGATGGAGAGTGCTTTGTGGCTAAAGCGACTCAAAAAAGACAAGTATTTTGGAAAGATAGAGCCAATACAGCTGCTATTGCTGCGCACACCAATGCCTTTAAAATTAACGAAGATGTAGTTATTCCACTGGATAAGTTAGCTGATTATAACGATGGTATTGAACACGTTAATATTCGACTATCGATTGAAAATAAACTCGACACATTATCTGAAGTTCGTAACTACTTATCCAATGCCAAAGCCAAAACGCATCTGATTAAAGATAAGACGAAGGCAGCACTTGAGCTTTTAGAGGATATTAACACTCAGTGGCAAGACATTCTTGGAAATCTAAGCAATCCAATTTTATTCAAACAAGTGCAAATAGGTGAGCGTGTCATTTCTTATATGAATGAATTTGCCCACCCATTAAATGATTTACTCATGGGTGATGTGTTTATTCAGATGCGTGAAGAGATTAAACAAATTCACGGTAAACATCGCAATGTTCGTCTATTTGTAGCCACGCATATGCACGCTGGTGATGGCAATGTTCATACTAATATTCCAGTACACTCTCACAACGTCCAAATGCTTAAAAAAGCTGAATCAGTAGTCGATGAGATCATGGTCTTGGCTAATGAGTTAGGCGGTGTTATTTCAGGTGAACATGGCATTGGTTTAACCAAGTACCAATACTTATCTGATGAATTTAAACGCGAATTTGAACAATACAAAACTGCAGTTGATCCAAACAATCACTTCAATAAAGGCAAGCTTATGCCGGGTAGTGGCCTTGGTGGCGCCTTTACCCCGTCTCTACATTTAGTAGAGCAAGAAGCATTAATTCTTGAAAGTAGTGAGATTGGCGAAATTAACGATATGGTTAAATCTTGCTTGCGTTGTGGAAAATGTAAAGGAGTTTGCACAACTCATGTTCCAGAGGCTAATTTATTGTATTCACCAAGAGATAAGATTATTGGCACAAACCTTATTTCTGAAGCATTTCTTTACGAAGAGCAAACTAGGCGCGGAATTTCACTCAATCATTTTGTAGAGCTAGATGATATTGCTGATCATTGCACTATTTGTCATCGCTGTTCAGCACCTTGCCCTGTTGATATTGACTTTGGTGATGTTTCTATCAAAATGAAATCTATTTTGATCAAACAAGATAAACGTCATACCAATATTGCTGCAAAAATGTCACTTGCATATTTAAATGCAAGTAAACCTTGGAAGATCAGCCTAGTTAAAAAAATACTGATTGATACCGGCTATAAGGCTCAAAATATTGCTGCTCGATTTGCTAAGCCGTTTTTAAACAAACAACCTAATAAAACAGTTGGCAAGCCAAGCATGGCCATCGAACTAACCACCCTGCTTGATAAACCATTGCCAACGGATACCAGTCTCAAGCCAATACGTGAGCTACTAGGAATTCACGACACAGCCAGTGTGCCAATTTTGTCACACCCTGACAAGTCAACTATTGACTCACCGAGTGTTTTTTATTTTCCTGGTTGTGGCTCGGAACGATTGTATTCTCAAATTGGCTTAGCCACAATTGCGCTACTTTATCATCAAGGAGTTAAGGTTGTCTTACCACCGAGTTATTTATGTTGTGGATATCCACAGCGAGCTAGTGGTGACGAGACCAAGAGTGCGGCAATTTCAACCGATAATCGTGTTTTATTCCACCGCATGGCTAATACACTAAACTACCTTGATATCAAACATGTGCTAACGTCATGTGGCACTTGTATTGATCAGCTTGCTACTTACGAATTAGATGATATATTTAAAGAGTCTACTTTAACTGATATTCATGAATACTTACTGGATCAAAATGTCACGCTAGAAGCGACTAATGAGCCGTATCTTTATCATGCACCCTGTCACGATCCAATTAAATCAGATGAATCCAGTACGGTCATTTCAAAAATAATGAACAGTGAGGTGATTAGCAATGATCGTTGTTGTGGCGAAGCAGGAACCTTTGCCGTGGCAAGACCGGACATTGCCAAACAAGCCAAATTTAGAAAAGAGAGTGAAATTAAAAAAGATATTTCCGAAATCACTCAAACTAACAGGCCAATTAAAATGCTAACTACTTGCCCTGCTTGTCGACAGGGCCTATCACGCTACAAGCAATCTAGTAATATTGAGCCGATCTATCCGATTGAATTAATTGCTAAACAAAAACTAGGTGATAACTGGCAAAAAGAATTCATCAGTTCGGTCAATATAGAAAAAGTACTGCTTTAAGCTTGTACGTATACCCAGGCTTTTTTGCCTGATTTAAACTCAGCCCTAACACGCTTATAATCATTCACTTCGTATTTGTCAGATTGTGCTAATTCCTGTTCGGTAATTTCAAAAATAACACCCATTACAAAATCAGCCTTATGATTAGATTCAATCGCAATCGGATGGTGCGTCTTGCCACTTAAAGCCACCACTTCAGCGTCTTGAATTTCAACCATCTCTAACCTATAACCTAACAACTGATCTGAGAACCCTTCCAGCTCACGCCCAAAAGTTTCAACTTGCACTGCCGTGTCTTGCAGTGTCCCGTAAGAAAAAAGTAACTCCATTTTATTCATCAGTATAAAGTGTATAGATTTAGATAATCTTATGTTGAATCAATGCTGATTTAGTCATAAAAAATACAATGACAATAAACACAAAAGCGCCAATAATATCACCCTGAACATAAGATTGAAAATACACCTTGCCAGCACTGTATTGCTCTGGCGCATACAATAGCGCTGTTTTAATTAGCGTCGTTGCCACAGAAGCGACCACAATAAGTGGCATCAAATGCCAATAGTTTAGTTTTTGGTTTTTTATAAAGTCAGAAAAGTTTAGTTTTTGCATCAACAAAACTACCACTAAAGGCGCTAAAGTATTGACCATACGACTAATCACTTCACTTTGCTCAATATTAGCAGTGCCTCCTTCGATAAAAACCTCGGCCAACAAATAACCAGCTAACAAGCCTGGAAACACCCTAAAACCAAACAATAAATAGGCTAATAATACAGCGCCCATTGGCAGCCAAAGATTGTTACCAATATCGGAATTGAAATGATCCATCGGAATAATTAAAGAGCGCGAGACAAAGACACTCAATAGTGCGATCAAGTTATATCGTATAAATTTCATTATTTTCTCCAGTTTAAATATTAATCATCCTTTAGAGTAGGGATGAGCATTGATGCCCTAACCAACTCAGCCACGGAATTAGCTTGCATTTTTTTCATTATTTGAGATCTATGCGCTTCCACTGTCGGCATAGAAATAAACAGTTGTTCGACGATAGAGCGGCTCTTATCTCCTCTCACAACACACTCAAACACTTTAATTTCTTTTTTTGTTAATAAGCGGTATCGATTTAAAATTAAAACCTTTTCTGAAAATAACTCGATTGCTGTCACAACCTTAGCTAACAATATATCAGGATCAAAAGGCTTTTCAATAAAATCAATAGCACCCAATTTCATAGCTTCAACCGCAATATTAATATTTGCATGACCGGTAATAAAAATAGTAGGCCTAATACATTTAAGCTCATTCAGACGCTTTTGTAATTGCAAGCCATTCATCCCTTCCATATCAATATCAGAGATTAAGCAGCCAACCTCATTATCATCTAAATTATTTAAATAAGTCTTTGCATCTTCGTAAACATTCACCTGAAACTGGTGAAGACTAAAAAATTTAGACAATGAGTCGCGAACTGTTTGATCATCATCCACAATAAAAATATGTAAATTATCTTTAGTCATCATTCAACCCTTGGCAAAGTAATTAAAAATTCACTGCCTTCTTCTGAGCTTGATTTAAGAACTAAATCACCGCCATAAGAGCGAATGATATGTCGTGACAAATTCAAACCAATACCCAGTCCTTCGGTAGAAGTGGCCTCTTTTCCACTTTTAAATAATACAAATAAATCCTCTATATTTTTAATATTGGCGCCCGTATCAGCAATTGATATTAAGATATTACCTTGATTAGTTGAAGAGCTAATTTTCAAAGTGTTTATTTTTTTTGAGTTATTAGCCATGGCATTAATCGAATTTTTGACCAAATTTAATAACACCTGATCTAATTCAATAGAACTCATCTCAACAAGCCCAGGATTAGCATGTAATGACAACCTTAGCCCGACACTATGCTCGCTCAATTCTTTTTTAAGCATACTGGTTATTTTTTCAATATTGTTGTTAAGTACAAACCTATCTTTAATAATGGATTTTGTTGATAAAAAATGACGAATATTAGAAATTAAGTCCACACAATGGTCAGTTTTTACGCGTAACTCATCAGAAGTAGATTTGACTTGATTAAAATCACACTGATCTTTACTTTCTAGCATTTTGCTAAGAATGTGTGCATCGATTTTAATCGAAGTGACTGGTTGAGCCAATTCATGCGTCACCTCTGAAAGCAATTGGTCAACTGAACTAACTCGAGAAAGCTGTTCTAATTTCATTTTATATTGCTGAATTTCAAGCCTTTTACGATTACGATAAACTTGAATCAGATAGCCGGCCAATAGTACAGAGATAATAATGGGGACAAAATTTTGACGATAATATTTGATATAAAGCGGATCTTTATAAGTACCAATTCTATATTTCCTTATCAGGGTATGTACCGAATTATAATTTTTCGCCTTTTTCCATTGATTAACTTGATTGTGATACTTGTAATCTAGCAATTGCTTTTTTAGCTGAAATGTCAACTTAGAATCATGGCGCTGCAATGAAGAAAATACCCATTCTGACACTAAGTAAGTACTCAATAAGTAAGGAAAATCCAATTTAGAATCTAGAACTTTAATTTGGCTTTTATCAAGCCGATTTAACTCAATCATTTTTTCCAATACACCTGTTCGTACAGAACCAGCATCAACCAATCCATTAATCACCGAATCAACAATTTTATCCTGAGAACCTAAAAAAATAATTTTTGAGAAATCCTGATAGGGATTAACACCCTGCTCGGTTAAATAATCAAGTGCCAATACCCAACCACCCAGACGTTTGGGTGATGATGCAGCAAAACTGCCACCTTTCAAAGACTCAATATTATTAATTGTTAGGTTACTTGACGAAGTGAAAATAACACTACCTAGTTGATCAGTATCAGTGCTATCATTTTTAGTCAGCTCAATAGTTGTATTGTGCAAACGATTAAGCTCAATGGCTGTAATTGGCTGAGTAATAATATAATCCACCTTTTCGTCCTGAACCATTTTGTATAAAAGCGAATCATCTGGTGTATCAATAACAACAATATTAAAAATATAACCGGGATTTTTTTGACTAAGATAATCGGCCGTTTTTTGCCAATATTGATGAGTAATACCCTTGTCCAAGAAAGACTGAATTCCGATGGTAATTTCAGTCAATTGATTAGCGGCAGCTTTAACGCTAAATGTTAAGAGAAAGCTGAATAATAAAAAAATGGTGTATTTAAGCCAAAGCATCACTCATTTTAACATTAGCGTGCATTTTTACCTACTATTTAAAGCCATATAATTTTAATAAATTACTTCATAGCACCGACACTTAAAACAATAAGTTTATCCATATCAATCAGCCGACTAAAGGCTTTTTGCACAGTTTTAGAATCAATTTTCTCAATCTTGGTAATAAAATCATTCAAAAAACTTAAAGGCAAATCATAAAAACCAATAATTGATAAATAAGTAAGGATATTGGCGTTACTAGCTGTTTCTAAGGTAAATCCGCCAATAATATTATCTTTTCCATCTTGTAGCAACTGCTCGTCAATTGGTTTTTTAATGAAATTTCTAAAAGTGGCTAATACAATATTTTTTGCTTGATTTGCTTGCTTATTTTTAGTTTGCAGCTTAATTAAGAAATAACCTTTGGATTTCATCTTGGTAAAGTAACTAGAAACTGAATAAGCCAGCCCTCTTTTCTCGCGCACCTGCCCACTTAAAATTGAGTTAAGCCCACTACCACCTAGAATATGGTTTCCTAAATATAGGGCGTAGTAATCAGCATGATTGCGATTAATGCCTGTTTGCCCAACAAGCAAATGAGTTTGTTTTGAAGGAAACTCAATATGCTGATTATTAGCCTGCTGCAAAGGTGCAACTACAGGGTTATCAATCGCTTTTTTTCCTACATTCAATCCATGAGAAATTTGTCTAGCTATTTGTTGAGCCTTCACCCTACTCATATCACCAACCAGGGCAATAGTTAAGTTTTTAGCTACATAATACTGATGATAGTGATTTTTAACATCTTTTAGAGTAATTTTATTAAGACTTTCTTCTGAGCCAATCTTATTATGCGCATAAGGGTGGTCGACAAATACCAATTCATCAAAAGCCTTTGATGCTATGCTGGCAGGAGACTGCTTTGATGCTTCAATAGATCTTAAGGCTTGCTTCTTTTCTCGAGTTAAATAGTGTTGCTGATAATCCACCTTAGAGACTACTTCAGTCAAAATTGACAAGGACTGTCTCAAAATATCTTCACGCGATAAGCTACGCATTGAAATAATAGACATATCTTTAAGTGAAGTAGTGGAAAACTCACTACCTAGCGACTCAAACTGATTAATAATTTGCTCTTCTGAACGGTATCGAGTTGCCGTACCAATTAGGCTGTTTGTAAGATTAGCAAGGCCGTATTGTTGCCCATCTCTAGAGCTCGCTGCATCAAAATTGAGTGCAATATCCACCATAGGCAAGCCTTTGGTTTTCGTAAACAAAACCTTAGCGCCCTCTGGTGTGTACCACTGCTCAATATCTAGGCTGGCTTCAGCATGAGTTATTAATAACAAAAAAAGAGACAAAGCTTTCATTTAACCTCCTGCGGCATCAACTCAACTACATTTGATTGATTAAACTGAATATACTTTTTAGCAGCATTTGACACATCTTTCGCTTTAATTTCATTCATTTTATAAACATATTCGAACATTTTATCAATTCCAAGTCCCACTGTTTCTAGCATGCCCAGATAATAGGCTTGAGTGTGAATTAAATCTTGCTCAAAGATAAAATTAGCCTCAAGTTGCGCCTTAACGCGCTTTAATTCTGCCTCGATAAGTTCAGGATGATTAACTAACTCTTTCACTTGCGCCTGTATAGCATCAATCACAATTTGATTTTCAACCCCGTCAGCAGGTATAAAACCAATAGTAAGTAGTGTGCTATATTTATCATACAAACGATAACTCACGCTAATATCCGCAGCAATTTGACGATGGCGAATTAACGACTTGGATAAGCCGTTATCCAAAATATAAGTTAGCATTTCCAGCCGATAAGCATCGTCACTATCTTGGGCAGTTTTCAAACTTGGCACGTGAAAACCCATGATATAAAACGGCAGCTTAGCCTTGAGCTTAAGCACCTTTGATTGTTGCGTTAGGGCAATAGAAGGAGTGTCTAAATTATTACTAATGGCGGTATTTAGCTGATAATCACCAAAATATTGCTGTGCATAATCAATGACTTTTTGTGGATCCACACTGCCAACAACAACCAATGTGGCATTATTAGGCGAATAATATTTTTTATACCAGACTCTAAGATCGTTTAAACCATAGCGCTCAATATCTTCTTGAAATCCAATAACAGGCGCATGATATGCGCCTTGTTGATCAAATGATATTAATCGCAGATTCTCATAGACTTTAGCATTGGGATTGTCTTCCACTCGCAGGCGTCTTTCCTCGATAACCACCTTCCTTTCTTTCTCCAATTCTCGAAAGGAGAAAGTTAAATTACGCATACGGTCAGCCTCCATCTTGATAGCCAACTCTAGTTTAGAGGTATGCATTTTTTGATAGTAAGCGGTGTAATCTTTAGAAGTAAAAGCATTGTCATCGCCGCCATTTTTAGCAATAATGCGTGAAAACTCCCCTACTTTATAATCATGTGTTCCTTTAAACATCATGTGCTCAAGCATATGGGAGATGCCTGTATTTGGCCTAGATTCATCACTAGCACCCACCTTGTACCAAAGTTGTAAAATGAACACAGGTGCGCGCTCATCGGTTTTAACAATGATTTTTAAACCATTATCTAGTGTTGCTGTGGTTACACCAAACTCTGATAGCTCTGACGACGCTGCAAAAACGTGGCCCGATATTCCAATAAGTAGTAAAATTATGTGCTTCATAGACTTAACAATTATAGAGGCAAACCCTTGTTTAATTTTTTCAAAAAAGACAAACCTAACTCAGAAGAAAAGCCAGCTTCATTAAAACAGCGGTTGTTTAAATCTAGGCAAAAATTGGGATCGGGCTTGGCCTCTTTGTTATTAGGCAAAAAAACCATTGACGACGACTTATTAGACGAGTTAGAAATGTTATTAATTACTGCCGATATCGGTATCAACACTACTGACAAAGTTTTAGAATCAGTTCGAAAAAATGCCTCACGAAAAACGCTTAAAAACACCGAAGACCTGTATG
>ERZ1046740.1174-NODE-1174-length-18965-cov-6.473453_pt1 | contig 18965 bp, 23 predicted proteins | sample MGYA00383093_ERZ1046740 | MGnify/ENA primary metagenome ERZ1046740 (study PRJEB29581, sample SAMEA5548363) | metagenome | biome: marine; feature: coastal; material: water | depth 25 m | study: Short-term variability in the microbial, nano- and picoplankton... | reverse complement strand
GAACAAAAACTAAAAGAACTTAGAGAACTTTGCCAATTAGGAGCAAGTAAAGAAACTGTACATATTTCATTTAATTTGAATGTTTATGGATGGGACACAAAAATAAGAGAGCGAACACCTGAAAGCTTAAAAGACGAGGGTATTAGTATGAAAAATTTAAAAGGAGATTGGATTGAATAGTATTAATGCTAACGGAATAGTATAAACGTAGTTGCGACTACATAAAAACAAACAAGATGGATAGAAAAGATTTAGTAAAAAGGATACTTGAATTAAGTTTAGAACTTAAAGATGCAGAAGGTGTACAAGCTATGATTTGTATTACAGATATGGAAAACGCTGTTAAGGATTACGAAAAGCAATTACGTTTATACAGTGTTAGCCAACAACGTGAACTGTTAAAGGCGTTTGGCAAGTGGTATAATGGATGTACACTAAGCAACCCAATAAATATGAAAAACATAGATAATTACCTTAATAGCCTTGTTAGTAATTGTACGACCTGTAATGTTGAAATAAATTACAAAGGAGTTTGTGATATGTGCTATTTTGAAAAATTGAAATACTAAATATTAAAAGACAAATGAATGAACAGACTCAACGTGAATACCAAGAGTATTTAGACTATATGTATGAATATGAGGAAGAAAATGGCAGCTATCCTATGCACCTAAGTAACGGACAATGGACACCTTACTCTACTTCTGAATACTTAGACAAAACAGAAAACGGAACTAAGAGATTGAGCTTTTAATATAGCATTACACACAACGATAAAGAATATGAGTAGTGGCGAGAAAAAGGGTTAATATTATCTTAAACAAACCAGTAACCCCGAAAGACACAGCGTAAAGGCAACTGTTAGGTTTAATTTAGCCATTACTTATTTATTATACAAATAAATAATTATGAAGAAAAATATTAAAAAATATTTGGTAGTATTATTTTTATTTACTACATTTGTTTCACTATCAGCACAAGAGCAGGTAGTATGCACTGTATATAATGCGGTGGAAGAGCAGACAAACTCAGACCCTAAGCACACAGCTTTCATGTTTGAGTTAGACTTGAACAACCCTTACAAGCATAAGATTATAGCTGTGTCAAGGGATTTACTTGCAAAGTATCCTAAAGGAACTAAAGTTTACCTTAGTGGTACTAAATATGACGGTGTATATACTGTTATGGACAAGATGAACAAAAGGTTTACCAAAAGGATTGACATCTTAATAAACGAAGATATGCCAATAGGTAAATGGAATAACGCAACTATTAAAAAACTTTAAGAATGAAAAACCAAAATGGAAACCCTCAGATGAACGAGGCTAGAGAAGGTGTCAACAAAAGGACATCTAAGAAAGCTATCTTAGGCAAAACTAAAAGGGTAGGTTGGAATAACAACAGAAGGTTTAGGTCTATATAAATGACTAGGATAAACGTAGGGATTAGAGCGTCGGAACTAAACAACAAGATGTTGATAGCCGAACACAGAGAAATAAAGCGTATACCTAACTGTATAAGGAAGGGGAGATATAGCTTAGACAATCAACCTAGCGAGTTTAAACTAGGTGTAGGGCACGTTAAGTTCTTCTATGATAAACTTAAGTACCTAAGGAGAAGGTATGAAACTCTTTACAAAGAGTGTAAAGACAGAGGATTCAACGTAGAGTATTACGGCAGGTCTTTTGACGGATTACCTAAAGAGTTGTACAAAGATTACAAACCTACCAATTACGACAGGACTTTGTTACAAGCTAGGATTATGAAGAGACTAGAGGGTAAATAGATTTGGTTTTCCGGCATATTTTTCGTATATTGCGTGAACTAAATACACGTAATGAAAGATATAACACAGATTATATATGAGATAGCTCTAGAAGAGATGCCTCATTCTGTTAGAGAGTTTACTTATGAAGATGTAATTTTCTTCAGAGGTTTCAGAATCTCTAAACACATAGACGGATACTATGAGTGGTACGACACTAGACATAGCAACTACTACGAAATAGTTGACCCTGATATATCAGACAGAGTTCTCCAAGTCGGCTTTGAACAAACTATAACTGAAGTTATGGTTCACACTGACAAAAGGAAGATAGTTGAGTTGAACAGGGAGATAGAGAGAATGGACGCCATAGTTTCTTATTGGGTTAAAGAATCCTCTAAGTTATGGCCTCAGCTCGATAAGGGTAGAAATAAAGTATTTAAAAACAAAAAAACAAGTAAAGATGAAGTAAAGAAAAGAGTAGACAAACTTGTGAAGAAGTTTGAAGATAAGAAAGCCCTTTATCAAAAGAAAAGGAGAGTAATCTTAGAAGAAAAAGAAGTCCTCAAAAGAGACAAGAAGTTTTACGAGGCAAGACAAATATTATATTCTAATTTTAAATTTAAACACTAAACCCATGGGATTAAATTCAAGAGGAGCCGGAGGAGGCTCAAACACAACATTTTTAAACGTATACCAAGGCAACATCGTAATTGAGTACGACGAGCAAGACAAATTGTTATCTAAACTTGATAACTTAGGTCTAGACCAAGACGGCGTAAAGGTTAGGCAACGAACAAAAGGTAAGAACGAAGGTAAAGACGTATTCTACTACGTATTATTCGATGTATCAGGAATGCTTACTAACGTCACTATAAAAGAGTTACCTTTCGGAGAATTCTTAGAGTTAGAGCTTACAGATGTAGATAAGAAGTTTGTGGTATCTTTGGGAGATATTACAGGCAGGATAGCTAAAGACTTCGCTAGAAAGTGCGGGGGAATTGACATAAAATCTGAATTAATTTTTGGAGTATGGAGCTTAACTGCTGAGCAAGCCGACAATGGCAAAGCTAAGAGCGGTGTTCGTATGTACCAAGATGGAGATAAGATTGATTACTTCATCCCTTACGAAGATTTACCACAACCTGAGAAGAAGACAAGAGGACGTAAAGTTACTTGGGACTACTCAGAGCAAGAGGATTTTCTATACGACACTATAGTAGATTTCTCTAAAGGGAATTTCAAAGGGAACCCACTAGACTTAAGTGGCTCAGCTGCTGCAGCGCCTGCACCTGCCGCAAGTAGTTCAAATGATTCAGACGGCGGACTTCCGTTCTAATGGTAAAGTTTGGGAAACTATGGGGAGATGCGAAGTTCGCTTCGCTCTCTCCTAATTCTAAACTACTTTATTGTTACTTAGTATCCCAACCTAATATAACTACCTTAGGGGTGGTTTCCATACTTAAAGATAGGGTAATATTTGACTTAAAGGTTAAGGACTTTGACAAATCTTACAAAGCACTCTTAAGCACCGATTATATTAAAGGGTACGAAGAGGGTGATATACTACACACTGTTGTAGTAGGACATTGGAAAAGTTTAAGCAAGTCTAAGGTTAACATTAGAAAAGCTTTAGACGAAGGTAAGTCAGCAAACCCTAAATTACTTAAAATATTCAGAGAGGTTTACAAGAAGAAAGATTTTGAAAGCAACACATCTTTCACTGCCCCTACCCCAAGCGAGGTGTCAGATTACGCACTGTCTTTGGGCTTTATAGTTAATGGTAAAACTTTCTGTGAGTATTATGGTGACAATGATTGGTACGATAAAAACAATAAGCTAGTTAGGAATTGGCAAGCGAAATTAAGAAAAGTTTGGTGCAGAGAGGAGAATAGGCTTGAAAAGGCTGACGGAGCACCGGAAGGTTTCGAATATTTCTACATAGAATTAGAGAATGGGGAAAGGGTATTCCCTTCATCTTGGAAGGACGGATTACCTCAGCACGGTAATTTTGTATACGCACAATATTTAATAAACGGATTTAATGAGAAGAACAGCAGCTAAAGTCTACCTTAAAGCGGGTTTAAACCCTGTACCACTGCCACTAGGAGGTAAAGTACCCATTAGAAAGAATTGGGGGTTACCTATAGGTGACGAGGTAGATGACTACAACTTTGATGACATAGGAGTATGTACAGGAGCTATATCAGGTGGACTAGAGGGCTTAGACTTTGACCTAAAGTACGCAGAGAATCCTGATAAGTTGTGGGAAGATTGGAAAGCTAGAATACCTAAGAACCTCTTAGCTAAAATGACTGTATCTACGACAGCTAATAACGGCTATCATCTTTTATATAGGACTGATGTTATAGAGGGGAATAGGAAGCTAGCCATGAACAAAGACAAAGAAGTCCTTATAGAGACTAGAGGAGAGGGAGGGTATTTAAAGTGTTCCCCTTCTGACGGTTACGAGGTTATCTTTGGAGACTTAGAGCGCATACAATCAATATCTAATCAAGAGAGAGCTATACTGTTTAGCACTTCAGCGCTATTTGATAGTAGCTTAGTTAAGAAGAAGAAAGACTACGGGAACAATGAGTACAAAGATCCGTTCCCTAAGTATAACTCAGATCCTGACATAGGCATAGAGTTATTAGAGAAACACGGATGGACAATAGTAAGAGAAGATGATAAGTGGGTAGAGTTAGTTAGGCCCGGCAAGACAGAAGGGATTTCTGCAGGCTACAACCTAGAAGGTAACTTCTTGTACGTGTTCACTACATCAACTGACTTTGAGACTGAGAGACCTTATTCTAACTCAGCTATATTCTGTATGCTTGAAGCAGACGGAGATTATAGAGTGGGTTACGCAAAACTCGGAGAGCTTGGCTACGGTACTAAGGAGGCTGAGGCTAAAGGGGTTGAGACTAAGGTTGAGGTTGAGAAAGATTACGATGATGAGATAGCTACCTTAGGGTTCTTATCTAAGTCAGGAGAAGACGAGGAGAAGTTAGTACAATCTATTGAAGGTACTATACCTTTAGGGTTGTCCTACGGATGGGAAGACTTAGATGAATACATCTTATTTAAAGAGAATACTCTAAACTTTATACTAGCCTTCGAAGGTGTTGGTAAAACATATATGGAGCTACACAAGTTAGTGTCACTATCAGTCCTCTACGGAAAGAAGTTCGCTGTAGCTTGTGGAGAGAATGAAGTATGGGCAACCAAGAGAACACTAATAGAGGCAGTATCAGGTAAAGACATAGAGTATTTTAAAGGGAAGATGCCTGAGTACAATAAGTACAAAGATTTCATCTCTTCTCACTTCTTTGTCTTTAAGAACGAGACGCACTACACAGTGGAGGACATATTAAAGAGGGCTGAGGTTTTAAAAGATAAGTTCAATATTGACGGACTTTTGGTAGACCCTTTCTCATACTTTAAGCGCCCCCTTACAAACGTGTACTCTTACAACGATGACTTACTATCGAAGCTTAATATCTTTAGTAAGCACGTTTGCGCAATATTTATGACCGTTCACCCCACTACTGATGCAACGAGAGCTCCGAGAGACCAAGAAGGTTATCTCAAGCCTCCTACTCAGTACGACGCAATTGGTGGAAACATCTTTGCTAATAGGAGTGATCACTTTATGGTTTACCATAGGATTAGGAATCATAGTATACCTGCTATGAGAACCGTAATGGAGTTAAGACAGTACAAAGTTAAAGATGAGAAGACAGGAGGTAGCGTAACACCTATCGACAAGTGTATCTCTTTAACCTTTAAGACTGTAAATGGATTTAAAGGATATTTCGATAGTCAAGGTAATAACCCTATGTACGAGAAGTACAAAGCTAGGAACCCTGAGAAACTTGATAAAGTACCTTTACCATCAATACAACCCACACCTGATATATTTTAAATGGCATATTTTGAAAGACTTGCCGTCTTAGGTAAAGGCGGTTACAAAGAAAAAGTAATCGATATAAATAGAGTAGAATCTTTTGAATCAAACAACGAACACAGCGTCAGAGTAACTATGGTAAGCGGAAAAGAATTCGTAGTTATGATGGACATGAACAGTTTTGATGACTTATGTTTCAAGACTGTCGATGAGTACGGAAGATTACTAGTAGCATCACTTAATTAAATAAACACAAACATTATGGAAAAAGGTAAAGGACTGAGGTATAACAAAAATAAACCTCGATATGACCTACTACACCCTAAAGCTCAAGAAGGGATAGTAAAAGTGTTAACAGTAGGAGCAAATAAATATGTAGAGAGAAATTGGGAGCTCGGCATGAATTGGACTACAGTTCTAGCGTCAATGAAAAGGCACATAGCTGCTTTTGAGAGAGGCGAAGATTATGACCCTGAGACAGGCCAATTGCACATAGACCATGTACAATGTAACGCCCACTTCTTATCTGCTTACTACAGCATTTATCCCCAAGGTGATGACAGACCACACAACTATTTAGTTCAAAATAAGATAGGGTTAGATATCGACGAGGTTCTAGCTGATTTCACCGGAGGTATGATGAAGAAGTTCCCTGATATGGACAGTAGACCGTCTTATTGGAACGACCCTCACATAGCTCAGTACTTTGAATCTGTAAAAAGTGACGAAGATTTTTGGCTAAATCTAGAACCTAAGGTAGACGCAATACCTTTCGAACCACACTGTTACATAACATCTAGACCTATAGATACATCTATTACTAAGAAGTGGTTAGACAAGAACGGTTTCCCTGTAGCCCCTATATATACAGTAGGAATTAACGAGGATAACCACTCTAAAGTGGGGGTAGCTCTATCTTCAGGAGTAGAAATATTTGTAGACGACGCTTACCACAACTTCGTGGAGATGAACAGAGCAGGTATCTGCACTTATTTATTCACCGCTTCTCATAATGAGAGGTATGATGTAGGGCACAAGCGGCTAGATAGCTTAGACAACTTAATAAATTATTAATATGACATATGTAGTAGACATAGAAGCTGACGGCCTTAACCCAACAAAGATACACGTTTTATCTGCAGGGTATAAGAAGGACGGAAAGTGGGAAGTTACATCTACCAATGACTACGATAAGATGAGAGGCTTCTTAACCGAACCTAAGAACACTATTGTAGGTCACAACTTTAAGATGTTTGATGCCCCCGCTCTTAGTAGGATATTAGACATAGAGATTAAAGCTGAGATAATAGATACACTACCTATGGCTTGGTATATACTACCGAGTAGAAAGAGGTCTTATGGACTAGGAGCTTTCGGAGAAGATTTCGGAGTACCTAAACCAAAGATTGATGATTGGGATAACCTTTCTTACGAAGAGTACAAACACAGATGTGAGGAAGATGTTAAGATTAATATAGAGTTGCTTGAAAGTTTAAGTAGAGATTTCTTAGATGTTTACGAAGACGTTAGGGAAGTTAGGAGAATCATAAGATACTTAATGTTTAAAATGGACTGTATAGTTGACCAAGAGCGAATAGGCACAAAGGTCGACGTTGAAATGGTCAAAGAGAATATTAAAATATTAGAATCCCTTCGCCTCCCTAAAGAGCAGGCACTCAAGGAGAGTATGCCACCTGGGCCGGTAATTAGGAAGAAACCTGCCAAGATGACTAAGAAGGACGGAACCCCTAGTGCTGCTGCTGACAAGTGGTACGCGTACTTAAGGGATAATGACTTAGATTTAACCACTGACGTTGTTCACGACGAGCCTAATATAAACTCTTCTAATCAAATTAAAGATTGGTTGTTCGAGTTGGGTTGGAAACCTACCACTTTTAAGGAAGGCGCTAACGGTAAGGTTCCTCAAGTGAGGAATGATAAGAAGGAGTTATGCGAGAGTGTACTAGAACTAGCTAAGGAGCACCCTGCTATAGAGTCACTAGACGGCTTAAGTGTTATTGCTCATAGGTTAGCCGTTCTTAAAGCTTTCTTAGACACGACAGACGAAGAGGGTTACACTGTAGCAGGTATGAGCGGATTCACTAATACCCTCAGACTTAGACACTCTAGACCGATAGCTAATCTGCCCGGAGTTACAGGTAAAATTAATGCCGCTATTAAAGAAGGTAAATCTAAGATAGACGCAGTAGCTGATAACTTGAGAGATGGACAGCTGATTAGGGAGTGTATCATAGCTCCTGAAGGTTACATACTATGTGGTAGCGATATCACTTCCTTAGAGGACAACACTAAGAGGCACTACATGTGGAACTATGACCCTGACTATGTTAAGGAGCAAATGGGAGAAGGGTTCGACCCTCACTTAGACTTAGCTGTAAAGGCGGGTGCTGTAGAGGAGGATAAAGTCCAAGAGATGAGGGAGGCAGGCACCCTTAAACCAATAAGGGATATGTACAAGATGGCAAATTACTCTTGTATATATGGAGTAGGAGCTCCTAAGCTAGCTGAATCAATAGGAATCTCTAGAAGAGAGGCTAAGAAGTTGATAGAGGCTTATTGGAGAAGGAATTGGAGTATTAAGCAACTACCCAAGGATATGAAGACTAAGATTATCGGAGATCAGATGTGGTTACTCAACCCTGTAAATAAGTTTTGGTACTCAATAAGAAATGAGAAAGATATCTTCTCAACCCTTAACCAAGGAACCGGAGCATTTGTATTCGATTGTTGGGTAAAGACAATGAGAGCTGAAGATGTAGTCCCTTTCTTACAGTATCATGACGAAGTACTTTGCTTATTGAAGAAAGACGACAAGGACAAAGTTGAAACAACTCTTCATGATAGCATGAGCAAAGTTAACAAATCCCTAGACCTCAACGTAGAGATTACGGTAGATGTACAGTTTGGTGATAGCTACGCAGACGTACACTAAATTTTTTTAAAAAAACCCCTTAAAAATTAGGATAAAAGCAGAATTATGATTAAATTAGAAGAAATTTTAATCTCACTAGTCTGTGAAGAGTTCGATGTAGACGAGAAGTTTATATTAAGCGAGACAAGAGATGACGATAAGCAAGATATGTTAGCTATGTTTGTTTACATAGCAAATGTTGTTCATGGCAAACCTATCAAAGGCATATATAAATTTATGGTAGAGAGAGGTTACAAAAAGACAAGAGCTTGTTTATATACATATTTAAAGAGAGCGAGAAAGAGAGTCGAGTGGAACGCCCATTTCAGATTCGTTTATAACAATATAGTTCGCAGGCTCAAGGTTGTGTTAGACACAGGTTTAAGTAGCAATGAGACTCAAGACGAAAGAATCCGAGACGAGGATTTAGGTCGATTAGTTAAAAAGTTATTTAGATTTACAAGCAAACAAAGCTTCCTTTCAACAGAGAGGCATATAGACAACTGCTTAAAAGCTGAACTATTAAAAATAGAAGTTAATGTAGATGAGTAGAAAAAGAAGGTACAGAAAACCTATGAACTCTAAGAAGTGTAAGTTTGACGGAATCGTGTTTAAATCTAACTTAGAGCTTTATATGTATAAGGCTCTTAAGAAAGAGGAGATTAAATTCGAATACGAAGGACAGAGCTTTGTTATCATAGAAGGTTTCAAATACGACGGCAAGTCTTACGAGAGATTCTTAAACGGCAAAGGTGATTTCAAAGACAGAGGTAATAAATCCTACGCAGATATGGTTTATACTCCTGACTTCACCCCTCCAAAAGGTAAGCCACTCAAGTGGGTTATAGAAACTAAAGGGAGAGCAATGCCTGACTTCTCAAGAACATGGAAGCTTTTTAAGAAGCTGATAGTGAGGGAGGGCCACGACACAGTTTTGTTTGTACCAAGAAAGCAGGCAGATTGCGATAAAGTAGTAGAATTAATAAAAGCACTTAATGAGTAAAAAAACATTTCAAGATGTTGTAGAAGAGTCAGTGGTATCAAGAGTATATGCACTAGACGAGTTAAAAGGAGAACACAGGAAGACTATCCTAAGCAATATGGATAGGAACTTTAAACAACTATTGTACGTAACAAATTTAATTTAAAACATGAAAACAAAAAGTGAAAACAGAGAGTCTTTAGAAAGCAGAAGACTTAAGGTTATCAACCACCAAGTGAATGACATTCAGAGTGATGTCGCAGATTTATCAGATTCTTTAGTAGACAGAGACAGAGAATCATGTATTCAGTTCATAGAGGACGTAAGAAGTAAACTTAATATGTTAAAAGAGCAATTAGTACATGGAGACATCATATAGTACACTAACCCTTAAAGATAAGGAGTTAATAAGCAGAAAGTATGAGACAAAAAGCGAAGGCGTTTTAATGTCGGACATACAAAGAGAACTAGCTGAACACTTCGGGGTTACTAGAAGGAGTATTAGGAATTGGGCAAAAGCTCTAGGTCTTAATACACAGGTTGGTAACGAGCACAAATTCAAGGTTTTAGTTTATGATTTAGAAACTTGTAGAGTACCTGCAATGGTATTTTGGTCAGGTAAGACTTACATAAACCACACCCAACTACAAGAAGAGCCTCGTATCATAACAGTATCTTATAAGTGGCTAGGAGAAGACAAAGTTTACTCTATAGCTTGGGATAAAGACCAATCTGATGAGCAACTCATGAGAGATTTCTTGCAGGTTTACAATACTGCTGACATGGTTATCGGATACAATAACGATAAGTTTGATAACAAGTGGATTAATGCTAGAGCAGCTAAGTATAAGTTAACAGTTAACTTACACATAAAGTCTTTTGACGTTATGAAGCAAGCTAAGAGGTTGTTTAAAATACCTAGTTACTCAATGGCTTACTTATCTAAGTATTTAGGAGTAACCCTTAAGCAAGGCCACGAAGGTATAACCATGTGGGATAAGATCCAATTCGGTACAGACGAAGAGAAGGAAGAGTATTTACAGAAGATGATAGACTACAATGTAGGAGATATTGTTTCTACAGAGGAGTTATACTTAGAGATGCGAAAGTATATGGGTCACAAAACACATCTAGGTGTTCACAAAGGTTTAGGTAAAGATACTTGCCCTAATTGTGGAGGAAGTAACATAAGAGAGTTTAACGGAAATCTTTCTATAACTCCTGCAGGCACTATACAAAGGCACATGATTTGTCTAGACGACCAAGTACAATTTAAAATGTCAAATTCATCATATTTAAAATGGAAATCAGAGAATGAAGAACGTAACCAAAGTAGTTAACGGAAGAGTGCTGCTAAAGAGATTAGCAGGCACTATTAAGACCGAAGGAGGTCTAGAGATTAAAGATGACGGACTGAGCCTTCCCGTAGCGGAAGTTGTTTTAGTAGGAGAAAAAGTAGACGTGACACAACCCGGAGACTTTGTTCACTACTTAGAGCCTAGAGAGCCGGGGAAATGTAAACATAATGGTGAAGACCATTTCATAATTCAAGCAGGTAATATAATAGCAATTTTAGATTAAGTATGAAAACAATAATTAAGTTCGCTGACGAGGCGAGACAAGAATTGAAAAAAGGAGTAGACGAAGTAGCTGACGCAGTGAAAGTTTCTATGGGAGCCGAAGGTAGGACAGTAATCATACCGGTAGGGGATAACGGATACATCACTACTAAAGATGGAGTATCTATCGCAAGGAGTATAGACCCTGTTGGTCGTTTCAAGGAGATTGGAGCATCTATAGTTAAAGAGGCTTCAGGTAGAACTAACACCAAAGCAGGTGACGGCACAACTACAGCATCTGTACTTGTTCAGAGTATTTTCAACTCGGGGTTGGAATTATTAGAAGGAGGAGCCTCAGCTATACAACTTAAACGGGGTATGGATGCAGCTTTAGAAGCTGTATTAACTGAGTTAGACTCTAGAGCTATTCAAGTATCTAGAGATAACCTTGCAGATGTTACTACTATATCTGTTAATGGAGATAAGGACTTAGGCAAATTAATAGCAGAGGCTTTCTCTAAGATTGGTGAGCACGGTTTGGTTATCACTAAGCCATCTGACACTAGAGAGACTACTATTGAAGTAGGTCAAGGTATACAATTAGATAATGGTTTTATAGACCCTATCTTTGTTACAGACCCTATCAAATATGAGTGTGTACTTGAGAATCCTTACTTACTGCTTTACAAAGGTAAGATAGAGAGAGGAGATAATTTAGTAGAGATGTTTAACGCAGTATGGAGCGCTGACAATCCTAATAATTCTTTAGTGATTATTTGTGACGACATTGACCCTTTTGTATTCTCTACAATACGTAGTAACGTTGAAAGTGGGGCTATCCGAGGTAAGATTTGTGTAGTGAGGACTCCTCAGATTCTTAAAGTTAACTCTGACATTCTATCAGACGTAGCTAAGTTATCAGGAGCTAAGATCGTAGCATCTGAGACAGGTGTTTCTTTAGGAGCTGAAGCTTTAGGTAAGATAGACAAGTTTATAGCTGATGTAAGTAGCAGTATTCTTATAGGTAATCAAGGTAACTTGACAGAAACTATCGAAGAGCTTGAAGTTAGAATTAAAGCTGAGAACAACGACATAGAGCGTAAAGACTTGCAAGAGCGTTTATCTAGAATCAACGGAGGGGTTGCAACTCTTCATATCGGTGCTTCATCAGATAGCGAGCTTATCGAGAAGAGAGATAGGATCGAAGATGGTATCAATGCTACTAGAGCAGCCCTTGAAGAAGGTATCGTTGCCGGTGGTGGTGTAACTTTATTAGACATCTCTTTTGAACTATTGGGAAAAGTTCCTTATGAAGAAGGTTATAGCCAAGCTTTCTTTATGGGATATACGATGTTGTTAGAGTCTCTTAGCGCTCCATTTGAACAGATACTATCTAATGCGGGTATAGAAAATGGTACTGCATATCCTTTTGCTAAACCTACAGAAGGTATTGATGTTAATACCGGAGAATTTGTAGACATGATTGAAGCAGGTATAGTTGACCCTAAGAAGGTTACAAAATCTGCATTAACTAACGCTGTATCTGTTGCAGGTGCGTTCTTGACCACTGAGGCGGTTGTAGCTAGAAATTAATAAGCTATGGATAAAAGAAAACAAACTATTAAAAGGTTGAACGAGTTAAGGGGGGTTATGTACCCCTCTATAACTTTAGAAGTTACTCCTGCAGAAGATAGTTGGACAATAGTAGGTATATCAACTATATTAGAGTTTAAAGATGACGACGGACTTAAATACGTAAGACCTTTCACTGTTAATTACGATGCCTCTCACGAAAGAGCTATAAGTTTTTATATAGAGCGGTTCAGAGATTCAGCTGAGCTACTAACTAAAGCTGTAGTTCCCGATAGTAATAGATACATTACTCTTAGTGAGTACACTTTAAATAAATACAGAGAACATGAGGTTATTGATTAAACAAGACATACAAGATGTATTATTCTTTGATGTTGAAACTGCTGCGGCAACTAATAATTTTGATGAGAATCACCCGCTTTACGACGCTTGGTCATACGACCATTTACGTAACGTAGAAGACTCTAAGGAACTTATAGAGCTTTATAATAAAACCGCCCCTCTCTACGCAGAGTACGGTAGAATTGTTACGATATCTATAGGAGCAGTTAGAGGTGGAGAACTTATCGTCAAGAGTTTTAGTAACGAAGACGAGAAAACTTTGCTAGAAGAGTTTAACGATTCTATAAGTAAGTTCGCGAATAATAAGACTTGGTTATGTGGTCACAATATATTAGACTTTGATATGCCTTACATTATGAGAAGGTGTATAGCTAATGGTGTTCAACTACACTTATTGTTTGATACAGCTCACTTAAAACCTTGGGAGACTTCTGTATTTGATACAGCCCTTCTATGGAAAGGTACTGCTTGGAAAAAGCAATCGTTACCATCTGTTATAGCTGCTTTAGGACTTCCTTCACCAAAGGATGACATTTCGGGAGCAGATGTAAGTAGAGTGTTCTACGAAGGAGGTATAGACAAGATTGTTTCTTATTGTGAGAAAGATGTATTTGCTACGGTAAACCTTTTTAGAAAGCTTAGGTACGAGAAACCTTTAGACAGTTTCAGAAGCGCAACTTCTTATGAGGAGCCTAAAGAAAACATACTTAATTATTTGAGGGGCGGAGGAGATTACACAGAGAGTGTTAAGCAGAAACTCCAAAATATTTTATCTAGTCTGACTCCTGACGACAAGAAGAAAGCTATTGAAATATTAAATACGATACCTTCAAGAGCAAAAGGGAAGGTTACAAAATTAACTAAAAAACACATTAAAGAGTTATGTTAAAATTAATTATACACACAGCAGTAGTATTAGCCTTAATATTATGGGAAGTAAAGAACACGGAGCTTAGGTACATTTCTTTTAAAGATTTTTTTGCAGAAAGAGGTAGTGACGGCGAACAAAATTATGCGTTCGTAATCCTTATAGCGTTAGGCTTAATTAAAATAGTTCTAATCTTATTAGCATCATACTTAATATAATGGATTTACCAAGAAAAGATGATAAAGGTGTAAACTATTTATCATACAGTCAAGTATCCAAGTGGAAGGATTCAAAGAAGGATTACATTCTGTCTTACTTTTTCGGTGAGAGGTTTGAAGGTAATGCTTACACGGATTTCGGCTCCCTTATCGGAGAGGCACTTGAGGAAGGAGACTTCAGTGAGTTTAGTGCTAAAGAAAAGAAGGTGCTAAATAAAATAACTCGATTAGACGAGTTTGAGAGAGAAATCAAATTAGATTTCGGAGACTTTTATGTTCTAGGTTTTATAGATACTAATGATAAGGATACTACTATTCTTATTGACTATAAGACCGGAGCAATGAATAAGGTAGTAGTCTATGAAGATGAGGGATACAATCAGCTAGGTATTTATGCCGCAGCTATTGAGCAAGAAACAGGTAAACTTCCTGAGAAAGCTTGGGTAGAGCTTATTGAAAGAGATGGCAATGCTTTTAGAGGGGAGAAACTTGTACTAGGAACAAAGGTAGAAAAGATTCCTCAAGATATCTCTAAAAAGAATATAGAAAAAATAAAAGGTGTAGTTAAAGAAACGGCTGAGTCGATCAGTGATTACTACAGAGTATTTAATTTAATTAATCAAGAACTATGAAAAAAATAAAAGCTTTAGTGTTTAATGTATCTCTTTTCTCAGTTATATTATACGCTATAAATACCGTGCTTTAATTAAAGAGGGGGCCAAAAGCCCCCTTTTTTTATAGTTCATTTATCAACTTCAGGTACTCATACATAGTACCTTTATTCAGTACTTTACTTTCCAAGAGTTGTTTATACAACCTCTTCTCATCTTTATTGAATCCTTTCGTATCTTGTAACTCTTGACCGAATATCTCAGCTAATATTAAAGCTCTCTCTTTGTCGTCCCTGTACTTCATGTCAGCTACATTAGGATCAAGCTTAGGATTAGCTATCATATCTTTATACACATTAGATAGCCTCTTCATTTGAAGCATATCCTCATCACCTATCTTCATTAAGTAATCTATAACTTCTTTATTAGATATATTTCCACTCTTTTCTTCTATGGCTAACTCCTTGAGTCTGTACCTATCTTTAAGATTCTTTATATCCTTAGCTATAATCTCATTTTTAAGCCTCTTATCCCAATCTATCCTTCTGTTAAACTCGCTAGTAGTTTTTAATAAACGACCTGAAACACTCTTCTTAAGAGCTTTGTTCAATATTTCTCCCGGGCCTTTCAAATCCTTATCAGCAAATATAGCGTCTGCTCCACCATAAGCCAATGCAACATAAGCAGATGTAGAAGGAGTAGTTATAAGACTTTCAATAGCTCCTTTCAATCTTGCAGGCGATATTTGGTTAGATTCTCCTAAAGCTTTATAGAAATCTTCTACACCTCTAGACTCAAAACCTTCAGCCTCTTCAGCTACTTTACCTTTTTGATAAGATAAAGGTTGCTCACGATAGAAGTCGTAACCTAAAGAGTAAGTTAATGCTGCTTTAAGTATAGGAGTTCTAGATGCATTACCTAATATATTGAATTCTACAGGAGATATGTTCTTCTCAAAAGCGAATGTTAAATCTTCAATTAAACCCTCCTCTCCTGCAGACGCAAGATTATTGTCCTTTCTTACATTCTCCGCTATTAAGTAGTCAGATAATATAGATGCAGGCGTAATAAAGTGTGGCTTAGCTATCCTCACATATTCATACTCACCTCTCTCATCTATATTCCCTGTAAAAATAATTTGGTAATTAATTCTATCGTATCTACTAACACCTTCTAAAGCTTTTAGGTGTTGTGCTCCTGCAGATAAACCTTTCATATCTTCATCTTCATCTCCCCAATTAGCGCTTGCTATAAAGTAAGCTGAAACTGAGATAGGTACAGATGACAATATAAACCCTGTTGAAAGAGCTCTAAAGATTGTGTCAGCCGGAGATTCTGATATAGCGTCAACAGCAGACCTTGTACCTTGAATACCTGCGTTAAGGTAAGGAACCACTGCGTCTAAATCTTTTGCGTAAACACCGCCCTGACTAAAGTCTGTTAAACTTCTAGCAGATGCAACAGCGCTTATATTCCACTCTTCTAATACATCAGCAGGAACATCTTCCATTTTCTTATACTCTGACAACCTTAAAGAATTCTTAAGGGACTTGTTGTATACTGCTAAACGGAAACCTATTTCAGAGTAAGTTTGAAGTGGTTTAAGAGATAAAACTTTACCTACAACACTAAGTACCTCTTTAGTTCGGTTACCAACTTTATCACTATATAATCCTTTAAGACCTCTTGTACCTTTGTACTCTCCTTGTGTGTGTAAGAAATCTAACATACCTCCGTACTCCACAAAATTTTCAAAGCTATCTTTTTTAGTTGCAATCTCATATGCGCTAATACCAAAATCTTTAAGAACTGTAAAAACAGCTATAGGGTTGTAGCCTCCTAAGAAACCAAATGCGTCTGACCTAGAGCCATACTCCTTAGAGAAAGATGCTACAAAGAATAAATCTCTAGGGAAGTTAGTAAGGAAGAACGCAGGGTTATTACCTGTAGCTATAGTCTTTACAAGTGCTGTACCTGAAGCTATAGTAGCTTTCTCTCTTACGTCACTATTTTTAAACACACCCTTTAAGCTGTCAGCATATTGATCGTAGAAAGACTCTTCCATTATCATCTGATGTTTAACACCATTAACGTAGTAAGAAACAATTCTTTCTCCTTGCTTAGACTTAAGTTTGTACTTAGGGTTACCTGAATCTGTGAAACCTATAATAGGATTAAGTTTAACTCTACTCTGTAATTCTTCGAAATACTTAATCTCTTTTTTAGCCTTCTTAAGATTCTTACCTTCTAGCGCACCTTCACTTATTTTCTCCTTCAAGTCTTTGATGTACTCTGCTCTCTCTTTAATAAACTCCGAAAGTTTAGCAGAAGTTCTATTCATAGCTACTGTCTTAGCTCTCATGTTCATACTTCTACCTAATAAGTACATAGAATCTACTACTAAAGATTCGTCACTACCTTTCTCCATCTGCTGTATTTGCTTAGAAGTAAGTGACGTAGATACAGGAGCCCCCATTTCTTGAATAGAGTTTTCTTGCTCTTGGGTCTGTAAGAATTGTAAGAATAACCTAGGCTGATAATCAACATCAAAGAAACTATCTCTAAATTCTTTGTTAACTATACCTGCCTTTTCTATCATATCAAGTAAGTTCTTAAACTCAGAGAAATAAGCTGTAGCTCTTTTATCAAGGTCGTTGAGCTTCTTATCTCCCAACTCTCTTCTAAGACCCTCTAAAGCTAATTCAGAAGCCTCTTGATTTTGGAAATCAGGGTGAGTTACAGGGTCTAGCCCTCTCTTAGCTCTATTCTTATCTATAGCTATAAATCTCCTTAATAATATAATTTGGTCAAGGGTTCTTATATCCTCTTTGCTCAACCCTTTATATATTTTACTGTAAGCTTTATCAAATAATCTTTTAGCAAAACCTGGGGAACCTTTAGACGCTACCATGTAATCTCTGATTAAACCTCCGCCTGCCTTCTTAAGCATCCTCTTAGGCAAGTACTGCTTATCAGTAACGTATTTAGCTAAATCAAATATAAAACTCTTAAAAACGTTTTTAGGTTTCTTAGCTTTGGCTTTGTCCTTAGCTTTTTGATAACTTTTTTTAGCTGCCTTTAAAGCCTCTTCAGGAGTCTTAGGCTGAGCTATTAATCTCTTAAGGATATTCTTAGCTTGCATTCTCTCACTCTTAGATGTAAACTCTGCAAATATCTCTTTAGCAGTCTTACCTTCGCTAAGCATCTTTCTTACTTCCTTGTTGACATTTCTGTTCTTGTTCTGTGGAGTAAGCATCTTCTCATATATCGCCTCCATAGCAGGATTGAGCTCTATATCAATAGAACTATTTTTTACGCCGTTGTATATATCAGTTAACCAAGCTTTGAACTTAGAGAATACTTCTGCTAACTGAGGATTGTTAGGTACGTTACCCTGAGATAAATATTTCTCAAAACCTCTAGCAAACATCTCAGATGTTTCTGTATCCCACTGTGTCTTACCTGCAAATCCTAAAACTATTTGTCTTTCTTCAGGAGTTAAGTAATCCTCATATACGTGAGCTAACTCATGTAAAGGAGTAGTTACGTTAGGGTTAGATATCGCGTGAACAATATACTTACCGTTCTTAACCGACATAGCTCCTTGAGGACTTTGCCCATCTTGGAATAGTGGTACGCCACCTTCACGAATAGCCATTCTCATAGCGGGCGTGATAGTGATAGCTAACTGTTTTCCAACAGCTAAGTCATTATCTTTATTAGAAGGGTCTAAATCTATTACTTCTATATTAGCGTTCTTATCGTATCGTTTAGCCTCTTTTAACAGTTCTTTAGGTATCATTTTGTTATAGAAATACTCTATACCTTTCTTTTCTTTACCATCTAACTGACTCCATCTAGCAGACTGTTGTTGACCTGTACTCCAAGCCACTTGGTCTAGACCTTGCTCAATAGCCATTTGCAAAGCTTTTCTGAAAGTAAGCCCTATCCAAGCGTTGTTCTTAGCGTAAGGGTTAGGCATTTCTACAGGACGGTATACTCTCTCCTTGTAATTTGAGAATTGAACTTCCGTATTCTCTAGGGCTGCTGTATTTATACCGGTGTCCATTGGTGCTCCAATAACCTTATGTATTTCATCTACAACCTCGTTCAAGTATGTCTTTAGATTAGGTAATCCCTCTTTGTCAAATAATTCCGCAAGACCTACTTGTATGTCCCCATTTA
>ERZ1046740.1171-NODE-1171-length-18999-cov-5.220334_pt1 | contig 18999 bp, 33 predicted proteins | sample MGYA00383093_ERZ1046740 | MGnify/ENA primary metagenome ERZ1046740 (study PRJEB29581, sample SAMEA5548363) | metagenome | biome: marine; feature: coastal; material: water | depth 25 m | study: Short-term variability in the microbial, nano- and picoplankton... | reverse complement strand
AACTACTTGTAGAACTTAAAGCACTTTCTAATTGCTGAGTTTTAGTAGCTTCAGAGGTTAAACTACTTGTAGAACTTAAGGCACTTTCTGTCTGTAGAATATTAGTAGCTTCAGAGGTTAAACTACTTGTAGAACTTAAAGCACTTTCTGTCTGTAGAATATTAGTAGCTTCAGAAGTTAAACTACTTGTAGAACTTAGAGCACTTTCTGCTTGCTGTATTTTAGTAGCTACTGAAACTATACTAGTAGAAGAGCTTAAGTTAGCTGAACCAACAAGACCTAATGTTGATGCTGAAACCTTTGAACCCTGAGTACTTAAGGCAGAAGTAACTTGTTGAGTTTTTGAAGCTAAAGCTAATAGATTACCTGTAGATGTTAGACTAGCTTCACCTACATGGCTTGAGGTAGTTCCTGCTACAGCAGATAAAGTTCCTGTAGAGCTTAAGGCACTTAGTGCTTGTTGAGTCTTAGTAGCTACAGATACTAAATTAGTAGAAGAGTTTAAATTAGCTGTACCAACAAGACCTAATGTTGAGGCTGAAACCTTTGAGCCTTGAGTAGTTAAAGAAGAAGTAACTTGCTGGTTTTTAGTAGCTACTGAAACTACACTACCTGTAGAACTTAGAGCACTTTCTAGTTGTTGTGTCTTAGTAGCTAAACTTGCTAAACTTCCAGTAGAAGAAAGAGTACTTAAAGACTGACGTATTGCTACAGCTAAAGATGCTAGACTACTTGTAGAACTTAGAGAACTTTCTAGTTGTTTAGTTTTAGTAGCTAAGGATGTTAGACTACCTGTAGAACTTAGGGTACTTAGGACTTGTAAAGTGTTAGTAGCTTCTGAAGCTAGGCTGCTTGTAGAACTTAGAGCACTTTCTGCCTGTTGAGTTTTAGTAGCTACTGAGACTACACTAGCAGAAGAACTTAAGTTAGCTGAACTAACAAGACCTAATGTGGAGGCTGCTACTTTTGAACCTTGAGTACTTAAGGAAGAAGTAGCTTGTTGGATTCTTAAAGCTACGGAAGACAGACTTCCTGTAGAACTTAGAGCACTTAAAACTTGTTGAGATTTTAGTCCTACAGATGCTAAAGTTCCTGTAGAACTTAAGGTACTTGCTAAAGGCTGTACCCTTACACCTAAAGCTGCTAAAGTTCCTGTAGAACTTAAGGTACTTGCTAAAGGCTGTACCCTTACACCTAAAGCTGCTAAAGTTCCTGCGGCTGTTAGAGCGGAAGCAGCACTGTGTACAGCCCCTGCAAAATTCTCAGTTACCCTTGTATCACCATTCTCAAGGATACGGCTATCTGATGCCTCTGTAATACGGAAACCGTCAACAGAAGAACTAGCTGCACCTGTTGACCCTAGTGGGCTAGAAGATAATGGTGAAAAGCCTAACATAGGAGTCTACTATTCTCCTAGTAGGGTAGCCAAATCCAGTGCTTTAAGTTCGTCAGGTGTGCTTGCTCCTGCAATGCGACTGTCAGCCGTGATGTCACGAAGGGTTGCCTTTTGTGTGGCAATAGCACCTGCACCTGAGCCAGACTCAAGAGCCTTCATGTAAGACACATCCAGTGCTTCTAAGCGTGGCTTGCGTTCAGCACGAAGGTTGTCCTTTTGGATGTCTCTAGCCTTCGCCATGTCCACCTCAATGACTGCCTCGTTGTACTGCCAAGCACCTCGAAAGGTGCGGTCAGTTGGAACAGTTAGAGATGCCGCATCACGAACATCCCCATTGATGTTAATATAGGTTGTAGTCATGCTGCAATCCTTTCGTCAGCTTCTTGTTTAATCTTCCAAGCACTTCTAAATGATCTATCACTTGGAACTAACTCAACAGGTACAATCTTCATAATTGTTCTGTTTCCTCGGTATTCCTGCCAGACAGCAGGGTCGATGTCCTTCATGATGAGATACTCAATGGCTTCTTCTTCTGTCATGGGGCCAATGGGTTCTGCATATGGATGCTCTTTGGGCTGTCCGTCAGCCACATCCCTGTCACGTTGATAGGTGTCTATCGGTGGCAATATGTTGCCTTCTAGTGCAGCAGCCATCCAGTTTGGATCAGGCACAAGCACCTTGGCAGGTTCATCAGGCGTTGCAGGGTCTTCAAAGACTACACGATACTTTGACTGAACAGACTCAAGACGGCCTTTAGCTTCTGCTAGACGATCCCAGAGATGTCCGTGGGTCATGCTAAGTCTCCGTGTGTTGACAGAAAGGCAATAGCACTGTCTGTAAACCCAGAACCAGTGTGTGTATAAGAACCTAGAGAACAGCTGCCCTCTAATTGACCATTCATAGAGCCGTAAGAATTTGCAAGTGCTAAATTCATCCCGTCCGAAAAATTGGTGGTGTCAGAATAAGTATTACCATAACCAGAAACATTGTAATCATCATTACCCATGTCTGATGTAAATTCTACGTCATACTGCCCAAGGGTTAGGTCTATCAAACCCGACACGTTAAAACTATCACGAGTAGCAATCGTCCCAGTTCCGTTAAAATTAATCCAAGCCGCAGCAATCCCTGTTGCAGAACGACTAGCTGTTTCACCTGTAGCTTTTATGTTGGTGACCGTGAGTGTACTCATGCTAAGTCTCCGTGTGCGTTAAATGCTGCATAAGGATAATCTGCTAAGCCAGATGTTGATGAGCCTACATAAACTGTAATCAATCTAGCACTGCCCTCTGTTACAGCACTGTTTTCTCTTGGCTGAACATTATAAGCATAGGTTGTTATAACTGAACTATAAGCAAATTGACCGCCGATTTGGTAATCATCACTGCCAAAATCGCTAGTGTAAGAAAAGGTATAATCACCCTGATTGTTGTCCACAAAACCGCTAACATTAAGGCTATCACGAATCTCTGCTGTTCCTGTTCCATTCCAACAGCACCAAGCCTTAGCAGCCCCATTAACCACATAGCTAGTGCCGACTGTTGTTGTGCCATCGGTGATGTTGCTTACGGATAATGTACTCATGCTAAGTCTCCTTGGTAAGAGAGGCAAATCCTTGCACAATCAGCAACAGAATTACCTGTTGTGAAGTTATATATTTTTACAGCCGTTGCTGTTGGGGCTGTTCCGCTGTCAAAAGAGATAACATCACCAACGGATGTATCTTGGGACATGGCTGTCACAACATAATTTGCATTATTAAAGGCAGACGATACTGTGTTGGAGTAGTTTGCCGGTCCGTGATCTTCAAGTGAACTGTGGTTGAAACTGTCACGAACCTCTACTGTTCCTGTTCCATTAAAATTAACCCAAGCCTTCGCAGCACTCTGCTTCGTCAGCGTAACAGGGTCAGTGCCATTTGCAGCACTTATCGTATTTGCTCTTAACTCAGACAATGCTCAAGTTCCCCCCTGATGTGACGGTCAGAGTGACACCGCTTGCAATGGCTAGTGGGCCTGTTGCATTAGCATTTTCGTCTGCGTCAATGGTTGTATTGGTGTTTAAGGTTTGCTCATTGATGCGGAAGATGTCTCCCGCACTGCCTCCAGTTTCACCATTCTCACCTTTATAAAGACCACCACCTGCACTATTAAGTTGTGTCTGTACGTCACCTGTGACACCTGACAGATAGTTTAAGTCAGCAGCAGTAACAGATGTATCACTCAAGTCAGCCGTAACAATGTTGCCCCTGACAAAGGTACTTATCTGTGTACCAGTAACTTTCTTAGATGTCCCTGCCTCATTGATCTCGAACTCATTAGCTGCGGCTGCTGCTGAGGCTGCTGTGAGTTCTGATAGTTTTACATTAGCCATTTAAAGAACTTTCACTTTTAGATTTTGTGCTGCCAGACTTTTAATATTCACACTTGTTGTCGATGGAAACTCAGCCTCGTAATCAGTCCCATTAATCGCTTGCCTATTCACCGCCGCCGCATCGTAGTTGATCGACACACCGTCAGATTTAGGAGCTATTGACCCAGACGCCATTTGAACAGCAATCATCAAGTCTAAGGTGCTGCCAAGGGCGAAGTGGTTTGCGTCAGCCACCGCATCCAGTTGCGTTTTGTTCATTCGATTTTGAGCCACACTCAAGGCTTGTTGTAGAGCAGCCAGTTCACTGTTTGTTGTTGCATTAGCCCAAGTCTCTGAGCCATAAGTTGAATTAGAATTATATTGCCATGTGCCAGAGTTATTCTTAGCAATAGACCGTATGCCGCTTGTGTTGTGAGCTATCTTCCAAATGGTACGATCATCTGTAGACACAGCGTAGTTTACTGTTCCATTTCCTGCGGCCTCATCAGCCGTCATACTATTAATGTCTGTCCAGTAAGCTGAGTTTATTTGTCCACCAGTTTTAGTGGCAGACGGCAAATACTGGCCTGTTGGGAAATATGGGGCAGCGCCGGAAGAATATTGGTAGAGCTTGGGTTGTTGACCGTTATCTGAGGTGTACCAAACAGCCCCATCAGAGCTAAAGTGCAAATCAACGGCATTGTAATTAATACTTGCGTTAGTATCTTGTATTTGGAAGCTCACATTAGAGTAACTTGCGGTGCTGAGATCAAAACCAGAAGTCAAATTGTACTGGAACAAGTAGTCTTTAGAACTGGACTGACCTATTACGAAAAGTTTAGAGCCATCACCGTTAAAGGCAATTCCTTGGGCAGTATTTCCACCTTGTGAGACTGTAACTATCCTCACATTATCGTCAGACGCAGTAGAAATATCCCATTCAGAAGTTAAAGAAAAAGAATTAACGCTTGCATTACTGGAATTAGCACTCCTAGTCAAATATAGTTTCGATCCATCGTCGTTGAAACAGTGACCGTGCAGTCCTCCCCAAGATGCTGTTACAGACTTACTATCGTATGATGCAGTGCTGACATCCCACTCTGGGTCTAAAGAGTATTGATAGACTGTATTCCCAGAGCTACCGCATAAATACATTTTTGTGCCGTCTGGCTTGAAGGAGATAGTTTTTATACCAGTTTGCCGGCTTGAGGTGTAACTTTTACTATCGTAGGAAGCTGTAGAAATATCACCGCCTGTTATAGAATATTGATAGATGACACTTGCGCTAGATGCATAAAGTTTCAAGCCGTTCGTCGACACAGCTATACCGTTTATACTATTTCCTACGCCAGAAGCGGGATCAATGTTAACGTTATTATAAGCCGCATTTCCCAAGTCCCAAGCAGGGGGGACGTAAGTCGATAAAGTTAAGCCTGAGCCATCTGCTTTTGGCACAACGCCGTACAAAGCCCAAGAGCCAGCAGCTATAGCGCTTGTGTTGGTAAAAGATGTTACAAGATCATAAGTTCCACTGGTTGCTGTAATCACAGCCTTGCCAGCGTTACCTTCAACGGTTTTGCCTACATCTCCTGAAGCAAATGAGCCAGAGGATAAAGTAAATGTGCCGTCAGCCGTAGCACTAGAAGGTGTTAAGGTTGCTCCAGAAAATGAAACAGGTGCTTCATCAAATCTGTCATAGTTTGATGCGGTAGAATTAACGTCCCAGTTCCCTTTTGAACTGACCCCAACTTGAGGGATTTCTTTAAAGACGCCAATTGTTGGTACTGGTGAAACAGCGTTTGCAAGAGTTATTGTGGCTTCTTCGTTCTGCACGAAAGTCTTGGTTAAAGACGTTCCAGTAGGAATATCAGAAGCTGCCGCCGTGACAAAAACCACAGCATTGCCAGTGAGGTTCAGAGCATTGTCTGAGTTTGAGCTTTCAGTAACAGTACGGCTGAGTGTTGTCCCAGAAGCCGTATATGTGCCAGTTCCTATTTCCCAAGCACTGCCATCCTCTATCGTGTAACGGACAACATCAGTGTTGCTCACCCCTGCGGCTGCAAAGGTCTGGTATCCGTCTGAGGCAGAGCCAAGAGTTATTGTTCCAGTGCCTGTGGTACTGGTTGTCATCTTGGCTCTGTTGACTAGCTTAACCATAAGGTACTCTTTCTATTAAGCTAGAGTTAAGTCAATTGCTCCTATGGCAAACTCAAGGCTGTCACCATCATCCACTGACTTAGAAGAAGTGAGTGCTCCATGCCAAAGCAAATTTCCTGATGTAGATGCATCAAAGATTCCTATGTGGGTAACAGACCCCCAATCCCCACCTGAAGCTGTAAAGGTTTCAATTGCTTCATTAGATGTTGTACCACCTGTTCCTGAAGCTGAAGCCCAAGTACAGGATTGACGAGAGTATCCACTACCTGAAACTTCGGTTCCTCCTCCTGTATCGTTTGGAGCCGATGTAAATAAACCTATGTGCCATGAGGTCGGGTGAGTTGTTTCACCTTCACCTCTCATAAGCCAATTTAGTACTAAGTTTTCTGCGTAGTCTGAAAGTGCAGCCATTGTTTCGTTCCTTTGTTTTTCCTAGTTATGATGAGACTTTGAACCAGACATCACCATCATTTCCTCCTGATGGTGCTGATGTGCTGACAGTTACTGTATCCAGTAGGTTAAGTATGTTATTTCCGTTTACGTATACACCACTAACATTAAGCAGATCATTACCGTTCAGGTCAAAGTCTGCTGTCATAGTATTGGGTGTGCTTCCATCTAACGAAACGACATTATTAAAACCATTTCGTAAAGATTCAAAATTTTCATTAAGTGTTGTCGTAGAGGCATAGCCTGATGCGATAGTTGTTACTGATGGTGTCTTAGCCATACTTAGTTTACCTTGATCCCTAACCTGTTAGCATCCTCAGACAATAGCATGAGTGCCTGTCTGTCTAGTTCTTTCTCTTCTTTTTCTTTTAATTTCTGTTTAGCTTTAGAAGCTGCTTCTTTGTCTAGCCAACCTTTTTCCAGTAATAGTTTGGCTGCTGAGAAGGAACTACGTCCACCCTCTTTCATCTCTTGTGCTATAGCTTTAATTGCCTCTGACTTAACCTTAACTTCAGCTTCTGCCCTCCACTTAGCTATGTGGGGTTTAAGGTAAGGAGACCTGTTCATGGCTTGCCAACAGTCCCATGAACCAAATACTGTCATAGCAAACTCATACTCAGTTGGATCACTTGGAACCATTGATACGTAGAGTTGCTGAAGGGATAGCATTGGCTGACCCCTGACTTCTATGTCTCGTTCTTTCAATGTGAATAGTGACTCAGATGGATCATCATAAGATAACTCATAGAATAGGCTTTTGGTTCTTGGCTTACCATTAGCACTTTTGATTTGACTTAGGGAGAACATCATGGTTTATGTTACTTCTTTACATTATTATTAATAAGAACGAATCATAACCATAAGTATATCATAAATTTAACCTTGTGTCAACCCCTAAAGTGACAATATACAAATAAATTATTATTTTAATTATTATGTCTTGACAGAGGTGCTAAAGTATGATATAATAGCTTTAGTAGCTTCGGGGGTATATACCTATAGTACTTCTTAAGTAATATTATTAATAGTTATCTTACTTAAGACAAGTCCAGATCCACCTATGTATGGTTGTGCAGCACACCTTGGTTAATTCCTTGGTGTGCTTTATTTTTACATCTAGGAAATTTTGGTGAGAAAATGTTTAGTCGCATTGTACATACACAAGGAACCCCCCGTCCCCCCATACCCGCCCTCATGTGATCACAAATACACACACACGCACACCTTTTGTGATCACAAATGTATTGCCTTGGTTTGCTTGGCTCTCTTTTGTGATCACATAATGTATTTTCTATGGGAATTGTGATCACATATGCCCCTACAAGCTACAGCCCTTTGATATCATTGCACCTTCTATGCTACCACCTTGGTTTGTTCCTTGGTGTTCCTTAGCTATTCTTATTAATGCCTTTTCTAGTCCTGCTGATAGGAACAAACAGACAACAAAACCCTCACACTCAATAATAGCCTCTCTGGGTGGGGTAAAAGGGTTTTTGCAAGTCTCCGGTCATAAAAAAGGCTTTACCCTAAAAATCTACCTATTGGATACACTGTCTATCCCTTCGGATAATTCACCAGTCTTGCCTGTGTGTACGTGCGTGAGCTATTACCCACGCATAGGAAAAACTAAAGTGACGTAACGTCACAATTGACAGATTTCAGAATGTCCATATTGAGGGCAGGGTAAAACATAAACAAACAAAGGAAAAACAAAATGACTATGTATATTAAAGAATTAACAAACGAAAAAGGCGCAACAGTTTATCACGTTGAAGACGAAGGCTGTATTCAGGAGTTTTGGACTAAAGAACAAGCACAAGAATACGTAGATTATGTAAACGAATTCTTTACGCATTGGACTGGTTAAACCTTGACAGTCTTTTTGTATCCCTCAAGCGAGGGCTACAAGATGGAACGTTGACCTAAACCCGAAAGGAAAAACAAAATGATTAAAGTAAAGATTGAAAAGTTAGAAGACTTCTTAAAAGTGAGAGGATGGCACATTTTAGCCCTAGAGAGGCTACGGCATGGGATAGGTGAAAGAAAGAAAGGTCACTATGTTTATGCAACAGAAGACAAATATAGCAACGGAATAAAACCCGCAGACGTAGAAGTCTTTTTGATCCAATTAATATAAAATAACACTTGACATTCTTTTTGTATCCCTTAAGCGAGGGGTACAAGATGGAACGTTAAACAAGCAAAGAGTAGCCTAGTGCCTTGATCCTTTGCCTTGACCTATACAAGCTCATGGGTGTAATCAAGTCCCATACTGGCAAGGTGTGACATATGAGCCACCAAGTCAGACACTAAAAGAAAGAGCTTGACACTCTCGAAAATGTCAGTAAGACTTAAGACACAAACTACCAAGTGTATCGGGTAGCATAGTGGAAAGACTATAGGCGATACACAAAAATACAAGCCCTAGTGAATGGATGTTCACAAGCTGACAAAACGAGCCACGTAATGAATGGCATAGTGAAGAAACCCGATAGACCTAGTACGTCTTTGAGCAAGGGTAGATAGTACACGATTGTTGGATGCAAAGCCCAACTCAAGAACGGTAAAATACATCAGTCCGTCTACAAGGTGTCTAGGTGTATTTCTTGGACACGATAGCAGCTAACATAGGCCAACCTATGCTTTGCTTCAAGGCAATGGGTTGCTGTTGTGTCTTACTAAATACAAACAAACTAGTTAAGGAGAAAGACAATGAAGAATATCACGAAACACACAGGTAAGATTAAATTGATCGAACGCCTGAAAAACTCGGAGAACGGAAACCCCCAATTTATTCTTGGGGTTTTTGATTATCCAGAAAAAGGTTTAGGATGGGCATTCAAAACGCCAAAAGACAGTATGCTCGGCTATAAGATCGAAAACTATATTGATCGAGATGTAGTTGTTACTGTTACACTTGGCACCCATTACGGGGTTTGCACGTTAAATAATATTGAAGCATAAAGCTTCATGTTTCAGGAAGAGGAAATATAAATGTATCATTTAGAATTAGAATACCACGGTGAACACATTCGGATTGAATGGAATGGTCAAGCCACCTTTAACTTTCAAACACCTATCGGTGGTGAATGGGTTGACTATCATTGCTTTACTTGCTACGGTATTGAAGAAGAAAGAGAGGCATTTGACTATGCTACAGAAATTTTAAACACTTATGGAATGTAAGGTAACACAATGGAACTGAAACGAAACGGAACAAGCACGACAGAATTGACAATCAACGGCACATCAATTCTATTTAGTTATGAAACACCAGTTGCAGGTTATGACAACCAAGGTGCTTTCAGAACGGATCAGCACTATTCAAGCACAACAACCAAGCATATTAATAAATACTTAGGTGGCAAAGGTGTTGGCAGAATACTAGAGCAATCAGCAATCAACAAGCTCCTAGAGAAAGGGTAAAACCATGTATCGTAAAGATGTAGGACTAATCAAAGAACACGTAAGCAACAAGGGTAGTGATGGTCTAGTTGATGTCATAGAATTTGTCTTATGTACAATTCAGGCGGGGCTATCCACTGTCAAGGCACAACGGCAAGACATAAAGGCTAATGACATCCAATCCAAGTTTCTTTGGGGACAGAAAAGGTGTGGCCTAGTCTATGCTAGAGACAACAAAGATTTCTTATGGTCAAGGCTACAGTATCTGCTAGAAAAAGGTGCTAGAAAGCCAGATACTTGTGAAGAAGCTATAAAGCTATTAATGAAAGTACCCAACCTAGGTATGGTCAAAGCAGCTTTTGTTGCCCAGTGCTTAGGTTTCAATGTAGCTTGCATCGACAGTCACAATCTGAAAAGATTAGGGATGAAACACTCTGATGTTACAGTCAGCAAAGGTGCAAGCAAGGCACTAATTGACAAAAGAGTAGCTAGCTATGTAAAGCTGACACAACAAAAGGGTAGTGCCTATTGGTGGAATACGTGGTGCAAATATGTTGCAGGTAATCGTGCCAATAAAAAACTCTTGACAGGCCGTAAAGTTTCAGCCTATCATGTGGAATGTATCATATCAATCTAACCTTAACCAAGAGGAAAACACAATGACAAACCCTATCGTAAAGACTAACATGCCTAACCTGTACACAAGCTACACAGGGCATATGAGCAAGGCAATGATCCACTCTTATAACTATGCGAGCATTGACGATGCACTGCGCATCAACTACGAGAACGGATTTCCTAGGACACTCAAGCAAATTGCTGATGACAATAACGAATACTTCAACCGTGTGGTCTATCGGTGTCAGGTTCTACGTCAGGCCAAAGTAATTGTTGGCTCAAGAGATGCTAAGTTTGCACAAGAAGAACTTGCCAAAGTACAAAAGCAACGTCAAGTCTTGTCACGTACAGCACGTATGGTCAAGTCAATGACAAAGACGAGTTTCTGATATGACATATGATCAATTTCTTAGAGAAATGTCAGGTGCTTTTCTGACCACACCTTTACCTGAGTACTGGAACGGTCTACCTGACAACACTCTAGAGCAGTGGGTAAAGGAAAACATCTATCAACCCTACGAGAATTGGGATTTTAAGGAGTTGATTTATCAAATAGAAAGTGTTACAGATGTAGCATGGAAACACTTGAAGGAGACAAACTAATGCTTATCATAAGACGGTCTGGCTTGACCGGTAATATATCTACAATGGATATTGATGTCACTCAGGAACAGATCAATGATTGGGAAGGTGGTAGTCTTATCCAAGATGCCATGCCTGACTTGACACCAGATGAAAGAGAGTTTATAATGACTGGCATAACTCAGGAAGAATGGGAAAGTAAATGGGAATAGATAATAAAAAGAAAAAGTCAGTTATACTTCCTAGGTCAGTCAGTGAATTGGATGATCGTATCTTAGAGGCTGACTGGCTACAGGAAACAGAAGAACAAATACGTGAGGCAGAAGAATATTATATAGGTAGGATTAGCAAGGGTGACTTGACATACACATCAGACTAGTGTATAGTGCATATGTACCCTTGCCAAAGGCAAGCCCTATTATACAAGTGTTCTTCTAACTTGTCAAGAGGAAAAATAAAATGGATAACATTGACGTTGCAATCAGAGGTGAGAACTACGAAGTCAGTTGGCAAGTAGTAACTGATGGAGTTTATTACTATGATGATTGGGAAGACAGTCCCACAGCATGGGTTGTTGAACATCCACCTAAGCTACGCATCCTTTACCTCTACGATGAACAAGGTAATGAGTGGACACAAGATGTCTTGACAAAGAAAGAATACAAGACTATAATGGACATTCTAGAGCAAACGTATTGGGATGGAGTGTTTGAGGCGGTGATGATATGATGCAAGAGAGTACCTTTATCCGTAAGGAATCATGCCCTGAGTGTGGCTCAGCCGATCACTTGGCTAGGTATTCTGACGGTCATGCACACTGCTTCACTCCTGACTGTGGATATAGAGAGAAGGCTAACGGAATGACAGAACAAAGACAACAACAAACCATCAGGCCAGTGCCAACTGAGGTGCTAACGCCTGTGGTCAGAGGGCTACGTGGAATATCCAAAGATACAATGGAGTTCTATGGGGTCAAGACATACCTGAACAGTGCAGGGGAAGAGGTTAAGCAAGACTACCCATATCCATCTGGCGGTATCAAGACTAGGTTCTTCCCTAAAGATTTCAGAGCCAAGGACTTGAAGGCTGATGAACTGTTTGGTATGAACCTATGGAACGCAGGGTCAGGTAAGATTGTGACTATCACTGAGGGTGAACTGGATGCTATGTCAGCATACCAGATGTGCAAGAACCCTAAGTACAACTCAGCCTTTGTGTCACTGCCATCTAGCAACCCTAGCAAACGCATATGGGCTAACGTAACGGACTGGCTTAAGTCATTCGATAAGATTGTATTGTCAATAGAACATGATGATGCAGGTAATTCGATAGCTCAGAGGATAGCTAACCTATTCCCTAACAAGGTCTATCGTATGCAGCACGACAAGTACAAGGATGCCAATGAGTTCCTTGTGGCAGGTCAACGTCAGTCATACTTTCATGCTTGGTTCAATGCTCAGAAGTATACACCTGAAAATATTATCAATACCTCTGACCAGTTCCTTAAGCTGTACAACAATGCGGAGCACCATGTCTACGTTAAGACAGGGATACAGGACTTCGATGATCTGTGCATGGGCTTGATGCAGGGACACTTCACCCTGTTCAAGGCACAGACAGGCATAGGTAAGACTGAGTTCATGCGGTACTTGGAGTACCATATCCTTAAGGAATACCCTGACATACCTATCGCTGCATGGCATATGGAAGAGACAAAGCTGCGTAGTATCTTAGGTCTTGTGTCGTACCACTTAGGTACGAACGTGACACGAAAGGACTTGATCGAACAGGAACAGGCACACGAAATAGTACAGGATGCTATCGTTGACCTAACCAAGGACGAGAAGCTATACCAATTTTTTTTGAATGATGAGGATGATCCCCTTGACATCCTTAATCATATCAGGTATCTTTCTCAGGCATGTGGTGTTCGGTACATATTCTTTGAACCGATACAGGACATAGCTGCTAACATGGCAGGGGATGAGGGCAAGGAACAATTCCTAGCTGATCTGTCTGTCAGACTATCTAAGTTAGCTGCTGAGTTAGGTGTCGGCATCATTACTATCGGACACACCAATGATGATGGTGCTGTCAAGTACTGCCGTATGATTGAGCAACGAGCATCCGTTGTTGTCGAACTACAGAGGGACAAGATGGCAGAGGATGCTGATGAACGTAATACAACTAAGCTACTGGTCACAAAGAACAGGCCAGTTGGCCCAACAGGATACGCAGGTCAACTCAAGTTTAACACTGCATCCTTTACACTAGAGGAAAAGTATGGAGACTACTGATATATGGATGATCACCGCAGGTGTCATATACCTATTCGGCATAGCCTTGCACTACCTTCATGTCGTGACCATCTTCCACTTGCTTGACAAGAGTGAAGAGATGGATCAGACTAGGGCTGCAATGGTGTCAGCCGTATGGCCTGTGACAGTAGTGCAAATTTTACTAGGATACTATGATGACTAAGATAGTTGCTATGGATATTGAGACAGATACACTGGATGCTACACGCATCTGGGTTGTCTGTGGTCAGGACGTAGCCACAGGAGAGACATACCAGTTCTTGAATGTGGATACAATACCAGAGGAAAGGGATAGGTTCATTGAGTTTTGTAGTACAGTTGACCGTTTTGTTTTCCACAATGGGATTGGCTTTGACGTTGGTGTTATCAACAGGTTGGTCAAGAAAGATTGCATCAATCCTTTTATGGTTGTTGATACTCTTGTTCTGTCTCGCCTTATAGACTACGGACTAAAGGGTGGGCATGGCCTTAAGGCATGGGGTAAAAGACTAGGTGACTTCAAGATGGACTTCAATGATTTCTCTGTCTTGACACAAGAGATGATCGACTACTGCCATCAGGATGTGGTTGTCACTACTAAACTATTCAAGAAGTTCTTGCCAGTTATACAAGACCCTGCATGGAAGGATGCTATCAGGTGTGAACACGACATACAAATACTATGTGAAGATATGACAAGCAATGGTTTCTACTTCGAGAAAGAACCTGCTGACCACTTGCTAGATGAAATAGAACTACGTATGGCAGAACTAGAGGAAGGATTGCAGGTAGACTTTCCACCACAACTAGAAGAGGTGAATAGAATACTCTACCGCAAGAAGAAAGATGGCACACCAGTAGCAGGTGTAGCCAATGCAATAGTAAAATATGCTAAGACAAAGGTTGACAAATCAGTTTACCCACCCCAATTAATATGCTATGATTGGATAGAGTTCAACCCTGCATCACCTAAGATGCGTATAGAAAGACTATGGGACGCAGGTTGGAAACCAGTGGACAAAACCAAAGGACACATTACGTATGACAGAGAACAAAACCAAAGAGCGTGGAACCAAAGAGCGTGGAGCTAAGTTTGCTAGGTACGGATGGACACTATCTGAGACAAACCTTAGCACACTGCCTAGGACAGCACCTGCAGGAGCCAAACGATTAACTGAGTGGTTGACACTTGAAGGACGCAGAAGCTCACTGGTGGAGTGGCTTGGTCACTGTGGTGACGATAGCCGTATTCATGGTAGGTTTATGGGCATAGGTGCATGGACAGGACGTATGGCACACAAAGCACCTAACCAAGCTAACATACCTTCTGAGTTTCATGGTGATCCTAAGTCATCAGTCGATGAGGTGAAGGCTAAGTATGACGGACAGTTCAGAGCATTGTGGTCAGTACCAGATGACAGTTGGTTAGTCGGCACAGATGCTGAAGGTATCCAACTACGGGTATTGGCACACCTAATGAAGTCAGAAAAGTATGTCCATGCTATTGTGTCAGGTAAGAAAGAGGATGAGACAGACATACACAGCCTTAACCGTAAGGCTTTAGGTATGTCACACATTACTAGGGACATGGCTAAGACATTCATCTATGCCTTCCTACTAGGGGCAGGGACAGCTAAGATCAGCCATATACTTAAGGTCAATCAACGTATATCCAAGGAAGCTGTTGCTAACTTTATGGAATCTATCCCAGACCTTGCTGACCTAAAGAAGAAGATCATACCCATTGTAGCTAAACGTGGGTACTTCAAAGGGTTGGATGGACGTAAGGTTGTAGTACCATCTGAGCACAAGGCACTGGCAGGTATGCTACAGAATGGTGAGAGTGTCATAATGAAACATGCAGCACTGCAATGGACAAGGACAGCCAAGCTAAACGACATTCCATTCAAGCTAGTGACATGGCCTCACGATGAATGGCAGACAGAAGTGAAAGGATCGTATCAGTTAGCTGAACAGTTAGGTGATATGCAAAGGCAGAGTATCGTGGACACAGGAGCTAAGTTCAACATGCTATGACCACCGGCAGGATCGACAGACATAGGCAAGAACTGGAAGGATACCCATTGAGTATACTAGGGATAATTCTTTCTATCTTTCCTCTAATTTACCTCTTGACATCCTATGTCTTTTCGTGTATATTAAACAAATCAGCAACGCCTAAAGGAGATAACAATGGCAAAAGCTAAAACTAAAATCGGTGATTTCGTAGGCTCACTCTACTATGCCCGACTACACACCGATAACATGGATGACAGTGAGTACCATGAACGTACCCAAGGTCAGTACAATACTGTGTTCATCCCAAAGGATGACGAAGAAATCAACCGCATGGTAGACCTTGGGTTTCCTACTGAGTCAATGGGAAACCAAATGATCAGGGAATACGATGTAGCTGAAGGACGTAAGGGTATGAAACTCAAGCGTCCGAATGTTCATCCGACTGGTATCGAACCCTTTGGTGGTGCTCCTTCTGTAACCAAGGGTGAAACTCTTGTTCCTTGGGACTTCATTGAGGATGGAGAACTAGGTAATGGAACTGAAGCCAAGGTACGAATCTCTGTCTATGGTGAAGGTGCAACCGCATCTGTTCGACTAGAGAAGGTGGGTATCTTGGAGCATGTTCCATATCAGGAGCTAGCTGACGTGGACACTTGGTAGGATGAACAACAGGCGCAACCCAATGGCTAAGGACTTGAGGCAACCCAAGTACAGGCCAAGGGTTGTGCCTGACAAGAAGAAACCTAAGCCAGTACGTAAAGAGAAACATAAAGGATCGAAGGATGATTGAGGCAACGTACATAGACCACATGGGTAGTGATCTTAGTGTGGTCAATGCAGCTAGGGTTAGCTTTGGTAAGAAGAGTGAGCTTGAGTGTATTGATATGGTCAAAGGTGTCTATGTCATGTCACATAAAGATACCAAACTAATCCAGTACCTAGCTAAGAACAAGCACCTGTCACCGTTTGGTCACTGCTTCGCATCCTTCCATGTAAAAGCACCTATCTTTGTAGCACGACAGCTAGTCAAGCATAAGTTCCTGCGTTGGAATGAGATTAGCCGTAGGTATGTGGACAGTGAGCCTGAGTTCTACTATGTAGATAAATGGAGAGGACGTAGTGAAGACAAGAAGCAAGGCTCTAGTGGTACTGTGGATGTCAAAGGTTTAACAAACTTAGGGGCAGCTAATTGGGCTTCCGTAAACACATATCATTCTTTACTTCAATTAGGAGTATGTCCTGAGCAAGCACGTATGGTATTGCCACAAAACACTATGACTGAGTGGTACTGGTCAGGTAGCTTGGATGCCTTCTCCGACATGTGTCTACTGCGTTGTGCCAGTGATACACAGGTAGAGACACAGTACGTAGCAGATAAGATCAGCTTAAAGATGCACGAACTATTCCCTGTATCATGGACGGCACTAGCTAAGGGGAGACAGTGATGATTGAGGTAAAAATAACAGAGATAGAAGAGCATGAAGATGGAAGTGCTACTCTTCAAGTCGAGTGTGATCCAGAAACTTTTGCTGCTATCTTTAACATGGGCTTTGTGGCTCTAGTTAAGGCAGGATTAGAAACGGAGAATGAATGATGGCCTACGCAGTTGAGATTGAGATTGAGTTAGGTGAGTTTACCTATGTCCGTAAGGAGAACCCTTGGACAGAAGACCATAAAGTATGGGTGTTTAATAACCGTGGTGAGGCAGAAGAAGAAGCTAAACGATGGAACACAGGAAGGGTAGTGTCTTACATCAGGCCAATGTCTAAGGATGAGAGACAAAGATCAGAAGAGAAAGGTCAAGTCAATGGCTAAACAAGTGCTAGTAGATGGAGACACCTTTGCCTATCGTGCTGCTTTCTCTTGTGAAGACAGTAGCTTAGACGATGCAATTGATAAAGTAGATGAACTTATAGATGATGCTTTGAACAAGGTTATGTGGGAAGTATCTGAGGATGGGTTTCAGGTGTTCCTTACTGGCAAAGGTAACTTCAGGTATGACATAGCTATTACCCATGAGTACAAAGGAAACAGAAAGGGAGCAGAAAAACCCCAACACCTACAAGGCATCAGGGATCACATGATAGCTAAGTGGGATGCTATAGTATCTGAGGGTGAAGAGGCAGATGACCTCATAGGTATCTGGTCTACTGACTACGGGTCTGACTGTCTTGTTGTGTCAATTGACAAGGACATGATGCAGCTACCTTGTCACCACTACAACCCTAACAGACAATCATTCTCTAAGGTATCCAAGGTAGGTGGTAATAGGTTCTTCTATTCACAAATACTGACAGGGGATAGGGCTGACAACATCATAGGTTTGTACGGCATAGGTCCAAAGAAAGCTGAAGTAATACTTGAGGACTGCGAGAGTGAAGAGGATATGTATGAGGCTTGCTTAAGAAGCTACAATGGTGACGAAGATAGAGTGATAGAAAACGGTAGGCTTCTGTGGTTACGTAGGTATGTAGATCAGGTATGGGAGCCACCTAAATGCACTACCGATCAGGCTTAGAGGAACGTACAGCCGAGTATCTAAGAAGTCTAAAGGTTAAGTTCACCTATGAAAAGATGAAGATCAAGTGGCGATCCAAGGACAGGATTTACACACCTGACTTCGTACTTGACAACGGAATAATAATTGAGACAAAAGGACGGTTCATTCCCTCGGACAGAAGCAAACACTTAAGGATAAGGGAACAACACCCTGACCTAGACATAAGGTTTGTATTCAGTAATCCTAATGCTAGACTATACAAAGGTTCTAAATCTACATATGCGAGTTGGTGTGAGAAGTATGGTTTTAAATATGCTAAAGAAAAAATACCTGTTGAGTGGATAAAAGAGAGGAAAGGTACTTGACAATGCTTGATGAAGAGAGTAAAATACGTGCTCTTGCTGATAACTATGACCTAGATTTTTTACTGGAAGAAAGTGATGTAAGGGTTATGCACGTTATCAAGTACCTAGTCGATGAAGGTTTCTTAGACCTTGATGACTACTTTAACTTTGATGCTGAAATAGAAGAATGGAGAAGATTAGAGGAATGATAAACGAACATGACATAGAAGCGTTTAAGGCTTACCATGCCTATGATTTAACCTTAAACGAATACCAAAGAAAGGCTAGAGAGACAGCCATCTACCCTGCAGGTGCTTCAATACTGTACCCTGCCTTGGGACTAGCAGGGGAAGCAGGTGAGGTAGCTAACAAAGCTAAGAAGATTATCAGGGACAACAAACTAGACAGAGAAGGTATGGCAAAAGAACTAGGTGATTGCCTTTGGTACATAGCTGCACTGGCTAAAGACTTAGGCTACAATATGTCAGACATAGCACAGAATAACTTAGATAAACTAGACCGTAGGAAAAGGTATGGAACAATTAAAGGGGAAGGTGATGATAGATAACTACTTACCAACTGACTATCAAACATTCATAGCTACTAGCCGTTATGCTAGGTGGTTAGAGGATGAACAGTGCCGTGAGAGTTGGGCTGAGACAGTTGATCGTTACATGGATAATGTTGTCAAACGTGCCTTAGATATAGACACAATAGCTATTGCCTCAGAAATCAAAGAGGCTATCCTTGGCTTAGAAGTTATGCCTAGCATGAGAGCTATGATGACAGCAGGTGCAGCACTAGACAGAGACAACACATCAGGTTACAACTGTAGTTACCTACCCGTAGATGACCCTAAGTCCTTCGATGAGGCTATGT
>ERZ1046740.1170-NODE-1170-length-19038-cov-5.147711_pt1 | contig 19038 bp, 10 predicted proteins | sample MGYA00383093_ERZ1046740 | MGnify/ENA primary metagenome ERZ1046740 (study PRJEB29581, sample SAMEA5548363) | metagenome | biome: marine; feature: coastal; material: water | depth 25 m | study: Short-term variability in the microbial, nano- and picoplankton... | reverse complement strand
GGATATTGATACTCGGGTATGTCCTTCATCCACAGCTTGGATCTGCCATTGTCGACACCGTAGCCATCGTTAAACATGAAGTAACTATGCTGCTCGGCACAGATCAAGAAGAGTGCCAACGCATAGGTAAACCGATTGGCGGGCGACACGAATTCCTTGCTCGAAGATTGGCTAGGTTCCATGTCCATGTCGGTATCGGTATAGCTCCCCTTCGTCATCGTGAAGGCGATGATTTTGCCCGACCGCGCCGCAGACTGGATGGCAGCAATGCCTTTCGCCACATAGTCTTCCCGTGACATCCCCTTCACCGCGTGCTCGAACCCTTCGGTATACGATCCGTCGAAAGGCTCGATATACTCCAAGCCTGCATCATCAAACCGAGCACGAATGATGTTGGCCAAGACAAGGCTCTCGGAGCCGGCGTCAGCTCGCAACTGCTTTACCATGCGGTGGTAGCCCTTCGTGACCGCCTTTTTCTTCGCAGTGCCCACCTGCCGCATCAGATAGCCGGGCTCTAGGGCCTTCACATTTCCATCGACGAAGATTCCATCGATATACTCCGATCGGCAGGCCTGCTTGGCATGCGTGAGCCACCAGGATTGCACCGCGGGGTTCGACAAGTCGTAGGCCTTAAAATGGTTCCGCACTAATTTCGTATTCCCCTTTTTATCTGCTAGAAACGCATCTGGAATCGTGGCAAGTTGCGCATCTGCAACATAAGCCGAGTAATGCACTAGGATATTGCGATAATAGAGAATCTTCGTGCGTGGATTGATTGCCTTGACCGCCTTTGCCGCTTGCACGGTTCCTGCCTCGGTGCCGCCAAACTCCCTCGCTCCCGTTGTTTTCTCAAAGGTGATCAATGGAAAGGTCGCCAAATACTCGACTTCTTTGGGAGTAAAGGCCGTGGCCTTTCGCACGTGCATATAACGCGGAACTGTGTCCCAACTAAAGTCAGGTAGCCTCGCTGCAGCGCTCATGCAGCACGTGGCGAACAATACAATCGCACAGAGCGTAATTTTGATCGTGTTCAAGAATACAGAGATCGAAGGTGACAGACGTGTAACTGGAGAAATGATTGAAATGAACGGCTTAGGAGGCGTCGAACAACTTCAGATCCCAGCAGGCGCTCCCTCGTAAAGTGCTCAGTCTTGCAAGGACAGATTCGGCACTGCGATGGTTGCGCTCGGTCTGGTATCGGCTTTCAAATCGCCACAAGCAAATTGGATACCGGCGAGGTAGTGCTTTAACATGAGTGGGTTGGAATAGATCTCATGGTTGTGCCCGAGGCTGGAGTAAAAGACACGCCCCTTGCCGACGCCCTGCACCCAAGCAACCGCATAATCGCCATCCACTCTGCGCAGAGGCACTTTCTTATTGGGCGGATCACTGCGCTCAACATCAAGACTCAACAAGATGCGCAGCTTCTCCCGTGAATACGGCTCGTCCTTGAACTGATAGATTTCATCTTTGATTCTAAAATCGGACTGTCCATCAAACACTGGCTGAAGCAGTGCATGCTCCGGCTCTTCGACATTGATGGTCACCGTGTGGCTCGCCATCCATGGGTGGCCGTCAAAATAGGCACCGATGGTCTCGCCATAGCCCGAATGCTTCTGGCATGAATCGGTAGCCGCGTGGATTCCAACCAGTCCCCCGCCCTGTTCCACATACTCGAGCAAATTATCCACCAGACGATTGTGTCGAGCCTGCAGCCATGCCCAGTCTTCCTTGGAAAAATCTTTGCGCTGTTTGTGAGACGGCATAAAGAAATCCCTAGAGGGACTGAGCAAGACCACTGCATCGAAGCCCTTGAGAGCGTCCAGTTCGAAGTTGGCGGGATCGTCGCTGACGACAGTCTCGAAGGCGCCACTCGCAGCACCGAGCTTTTCAAGTGCGAGCTTACCCGTCGGAATGGAACGATGACGATAGCCTGCAGTGGCACTGAAAACCAATACACGCCGCGCGGTTTCAGGCGCAACGATCGACGCGTGTGGCAGCGCCGCTTCAATCGCCCGCACATATTTCGGAGCCACTGGAGGATCATTAAAGGTCGGCACCCAACTGGATGCCGCACTGAGTGAGCACGCCAACAGCAGAGAAGAAAGAGAGAGCGGTATATTCATATGATGGATAAATGCGAATGGAAACAGGTTCGCAGCACATTAAAGGTTATTTACGAAGATCTGTCTATCACGTGATTACGTGACGCCGAAAGCGACTGCCTTATCGCTGCCAATGATTGTTTGCTTCTTCGGATCCCAGCAAAGCGTCTCGCCGCCGGAGCACAGCAAGCAGCAAGTCTTTCAGGCCGAGGCACTTTTGACTCTGAGTCGCCTTGCTCAAAATCGAAATTACGCTCGTCTCGGTTATGGTAGGTTTTAAGAGGTGCCTCTATTTAATAAACTGAGCGGCGTCACGGTGTGTCTTTTTCAGGAATGCCTTATCTTTATCGCCTAAAGGACGAGTGGTGAAGATTTGCTTTCCTGGCATGCCTTCCTCTTCGATTAAGATGTAAGCACCGAATCTGCTGCCAGGGACTTCAGCGATAACGATTTCGACCTGAGTCTCTCTGCCTTCTGTTAAGTCAAACCAATTGCCGCTTACGCCGGGTTGAATGAACCCGAAGTATGTCTGAGGACTTTTCTTATCTGCACTCTTTGCTGACGATGGCTGATTCCATCGACTATACGCGCCCTTTGACCATGAGGCATCTAGGACGGTCTTGCCATTGATACGAACCACCAATGCATCATCGGCTCTACCAAAGAGCCGGAAGCGGCCGCTTCTTGTGGGACGGTAAGTTCCGGTATAAACTGCGCAGATCAGTTCTGGAGCGATCACACCTTCAGCCTTGAAGGCGCGCGGTGCAACCTGGGCTGAAGCGAGGGGGATGATGAAGTAGGCACCATAGAGTAGAGTGTCTGACTTGAAAAACTTCCGATCCAGTGAATCCCTTCTGAAATTGTCGGTAAAGCTTTTGAGTATGCCCGAGGCGTAGCTAATCTTTGCTCCAAAACCTGCCCGGCCTGGCACGAATCTTTCGATTTTACTCAAGGCCTTCCCCTGCTCGTCTTTCTTGAAGTCATACAGTGTGCCTTCCAGTGTGCCTTCCATCGCTTGGTCATATCCGAAGCTAGTGATGCGCAAGGAGTCGGCCACTGCGCCGCCGAGACTCCCGAGACCACCGCCGAACCCGCGTCCGCCGCCAATCGACAAATCGGAATTGCTGATCTCAATCGCCGGCACGCTCATGTTCTGCGGATTACGCGCCGCCAAGGGCTGCGGTCGTGGTAGACTCCGTTGCGCGCGCTTAGTCGTCGGTGGAGGTGGAGGTGGCGGTGGTTTGACTGCTTCGACTGGTGGTGCTTCAAATTCGGGTTCGGGTTGCAGCACCTCGATGATCTTGATCGCCGCGAGGCCGCCGAGGCCCAAAAGGTGCACGGCGATGCTGACAACGATCACGATGAAGACCGCGCTGCGCTTCTTTTTACTGCGCAGGGGCTGGCCTAATTATTGATCGTTATGTGGAGTGGACATGTGTGGTTATAAATAAGGCTACATCTGGCTGAAAGACACAAATTTCAGCCGCGCTTTGGCGCATGAATTCAACACGTCGATGGAGCGATAATGCGGAGAATACGGATCGGCTTGAATCGTCACGATGGTCTTCTTTTGTAGTCGGTCTGCCGAGGCTTTCAAGCCGCCCAGCATGTGAGTCAATCCTGTCAACTCGCCGACGGGCGCATCACCCGTATCACCGCCATTGAGCAGCACAGTGCCGTCGGGTAGGATATCGACCGTATGCTTGGAGGGTAGCTCGGGCGTCGCCGCGGGTGCCGCCTCGGAAGGCAGCTGAATGCCCAGATCCGCCTCTTGCTTGATCAGCTCGGTGGTGACCATGAAGAAGACGAGCATCAGGAACACCACGTCGATCATGGGAGTCAGATCGGGCTTGCCGGCACTTTCAAAAACGTCGCTTGCTTTCATAATCTTCGTTTACAGGTCACTTTGGTAGGTGGCAAAGATGATATCATTGATACCGTTCGCTGCGCACACGGTGAGGACTTTGTTGACGTGCTGGTGCTCAGCCATGCGGCCGGCACGGAGAACGATTTTGATGTTTGAGTTGTTGGCGACCACCTTCGCCAGTCGATCCGAGAGCTGTTGCTCGCTCAGCTCTTGGATGCCAAAGTAGAAGCTGCCTTCATCGCTCACGGAGACGGTGAAACGGTCTTTGATGTCCTTGGGGATAGCGGATTCTTCTGCGACGGCGAGGTTGAGCTCGAGTTTGTTGGTGGTCAGTGCACTGGCTACCGTCATGAAGAAGACGATCAACAGGAAGACCACGTCAATCATCGGCGTCAGGTCGAAGCCTTCACCGTCTTGTGGGACTTTATAGCCTTGTAAGCTCATCCGTATACGTAGCCTAAAGCTAATCTAAGCGCGGGGGTTACGTGGTGCCTGCGGCAAACTGGCCGGATCCGTCGCCGGATGATTGGCGCGCATGCCGTGCACCAGATCGCCATACATATCGTCGAGATACATCATCATATCGGCGACCAGTTTCCCGTATTGGTTTTTAAAATAGAAAAAGAAGAACATGGTCGGGATGCCGACCAACATGCCGGACGCCGTGGTGATCAGCGCTTCCGAAATGTTCCCCGCGAGCACTTCCGGTTGCCCCATGCCGATCGTTGCGATCGAGTCGAAGGCCTTGACCATACCGGAGACGGTACCGAGCAGCCCGACCATCGGAGCGATCGAGGCAATGATGGAGAGGTAGTTGATGATCACGAAGGGTTGGGCCAGCTCCTTGCTGGAGCCGGCTTCCAGACGCTGGCGAAACAATTCCGTATCGACATGGCCGCCTTTGATGGAATCCAGTCCGTGGCTGACGATGCGGGTGAGCGGTGTGGGTTGCTCGCGACAGAGCTCTGTTGCGCCCTCGACATCCATAGCGCTGAGCTTGTCGCCAAGCTGGCTGGCCACTGCGTCATCGAAGAAGTCCTGCTTACGCAAGGCGATGAAGTTATAAATCGTCAGCGCAAAAGCGGACATGGACAGAAAGCCGAGTGGATACATCGCCCAACCGCCTTGCTTCACTTTGGTGAACAGACTGTTGGAGGGCGCGGCTTCTTCAGTCGCGGCGTCCTCGGTTGGCTCCTCGCTTTGAGCAAAGGTAAAAGTGGATGCGCCGATAAAGAGCAGGCCGCACAGGAGAGTTCGGAATTTAGGATGTTTCATTTTTGTAAGCATGACAGGTGTTTGGTTTAAAGTGATTCGTTACTGGTGGTTGATTCAGCTTCAGGTTCGCCCGCGAGGACCGTAGTATAGGCACCGTGGGGAAAGAGCAGCGACATTTCGTCGAGTATGTTTTGGGCGATCTCCGTGTTTTCGAGATTGGTATAACTGAGAAAATTGAAGTAGAGCCCGACTTGCTTGAGGCTACTATCCGGCGCGACTTCGGCCAAGGCATGGCCGAGATGTTTGAGCGCCACATTCAGCTCCCCGCCTTGAAAGGCCTGCACGCCGAGCACCAGTTGCGCCGCACCGCGACTTTCCGCATCGTCGGCTTCGATCGCTTTGGCTTGAGCCAGATAGCGTGCGCTGTCTGGCAGATCATTCAGCTCCAGGCATAGATACGCACAGCGTAAGACCAGATGCTTGCCTTCAAGGTCGGCCGCATCCAGAGCGGCATGACTATAGAGACGATAGGAGGGCTCAAACAAGCGCTCTTCGAGCAAACGCTCTGCAACCTGAATCGTCTGCTCGCGCGATTCTTCAATCGGCCGGGCTGCAATCAGTTGATCCAATAGTTTCAAGGCCTTTTCCCGCTCGCCGGTGATGAAGAGATTCACCGCCACGGTATAATAGTGCTTCACAATCTCGGCATGGCTGCTGTCGAGGGACATCTTCTGCGACATTTCGTAGGCCGACAGCCAGTCCTCTGCCTGGATAGCCGTCTTAATATATTTATTAATCAAGACGTGGATATTGGTCGATCCGGGCTTGATGCTGGCCATTGCCAACAGCGGTTCGATCTCAGGACGAAGCAGCTCCAATCGTTTGACGGGATCCGTATGGGAGAGCGCCCGATTTAAAGAGTCTGTCATCGCAAGGTTAATTTCAAACTGGTCCATGTGCTCCCAGTTCACGATAATGACACCCTCCCCCTCCAACATTTCAATCTCAACCCCCTCACTGGTTGGCCGCACAAAGCGCGCCCCCATCGGCCCGCTTTGCTGAATAATCTCCAGCCGCACCGGAGCCACCTTTGAAAAGTCAGGACCTTCGTAGCTACTGGCTTCTTTCGCTTGTAGTTGTAATGCCAATACAAGTGGCAGGAAGCAGAAACCTACGAGCTGGCTAATTGGCCTAAAAAGTGATCGATGTAAGCTCATTATTCAAACTCCTTTCCGATAAGTAAGGCACCTTCAGTATCTTCCAACCCGGGAGTCAACTGAAAGGCTTCATACGTCATTTGCACACTGGCGGATTCATCCATAAGTTTGAGCACTTGAATGTCTTCGTAGAAGGCCATCGCCAGCTCCTCGGAAAACCCGGGATAGCCCAAAATGATGCGTTCATAAAACCCGTGCGCCTCGGCATATTTTTCTTCGGTCACATACGCACGGCCGATCCAGAGTAATGCCTGCGCGTGCATGGCTCCACGCCATTCGTTGCGATGTAAGATGCTTTCCAACTCTAGTCGCGCGGCGGCGGCATTCCCTCGCCCTACTTCCATCTGTCCGATCTGCATCGAAGCTTCGCCAGATTCTTTCGCTTGCGCGAAGCGCTTAATCAGCATCTGGTAGGCCTCAATCGATTCATCTATGCGATCCAAATCCTGATAGCACTGCGCTTGGAGCAGGTGCAGCCCCAACTCATTGGCCGTGTTGACGAAATCGAGGTAGGACGCTTCCAAGACATCTGCGACGCGCGACGGATTTGTTTTCGCGTGTTCTCCTAAAATCCAGAGTTGCCCCGCAGTGCCGAGCTGCGCCCATTGCTCGGCAGCGTCCCAGAGTTGTAGCAGTTCGACATTTGGTGACAGCTGCGGATCTTCGACTTTCGCGAGTGCCGTCTTGATGCGCACCACCAGAGGCATGTTGGTCTGCGCATACGCATCGGTCAGTGCATTCTCCAAAAAGGCGTCAGCGGTTTCGGCGGGTATGCGTGCGTTGAGTGCGTTGACTTTATCCTGCAACGCATCCAACTCGGTGAGATCTAGCACTGCATCTTCTAATGGCTCGTCGGCGGATTCGGGTGGGATGTTCTTATTGAGTGTGTCAATCCGAGCCTGTTGATCCTCAAGTATGCTGATCGCCTCCTGCACGGCTTTGCGGAAGTCATTGTCGCGCACGAAACTGTCCTGAACCAATACATCGATCGAATCGTGCTTCTTAAAGTAGCGATATTGCTTCGCGCGGTCGTTGATCAGTTCGTCCAGCAGTATCGGATCGGTTTTGACCAGATTGAAAAAATCGTCCGTCCCGAGTTGCATCGCTCGCAAGCTCCGATCCAGTTTCAGATAATCGATCAAGAGCGTGTCCAGTTGATGAATCTCCGTTTGCTCAAAGAACTGATCCAACGACTGCTTCAACACGCCCAGTGCAACACGCGGTTGATCCGCATTTGTATAAATCGTCGCAAGGGCCGCGCTCACCGGGATACTTTCTGGGTAGTTTCCGTGCTCCTCGATGAAGGCCTTCAAACGTGTAATCGCCTCATCGATTTGTCGCCGGTCGACCAGGATCCTTGAAATTTTCAATTCGGCGCGCGCCAGTAGGTGACGATCTTCGGTATGTGGCTCGACTAAATGATAGTGCACCAGCGCGTCATCTGTATCGCCCAGCATATCGACGACATTACCGAGTGTCAGCTCAGCCTCAGCACGCAGCTGATGGTATGGATACTCGGCAATAAACTGCTGGATCAGGTCGCGGGATTCTTCGATCCGATCCAGCCCCAGCACCGCTTGTGCTTTGCGGAACGAGGCATCTGCACGAAATTTCGGATTCGAATCAACAATGACTTTGTCGAAAAACTCAACCGCAGGTTCATTCTCCTGCTCGATCAAATACGCCAGCCCGAGGAAGTAGTGAATCACCACCGCGCACTTCGCAGTTTCATAGCTCTCCCGGTAGGTTTGAAAATCGTCAATCAACTCCTGATTCTCCATCCGGGTCAAGCGGGCCACGGCATGCTTGAAGAGTAACAATTGCGCAGCCGTATCGTCGGCAGACCGCTCCAGATACCAGGCGGTCAACTGATAGAGTTCGTCGTATTTTTCCTCTTCCAGATAAATCCCCGACACCTGATCGGCGACCGTATCACGATAGCTCGTGTAGCTGCCATTATCGAGATAGCGTTTGCCGAGCTCTTCCGCGATCGCATTTTCGCCCAACTGGTGGCCCAGCGAGTAGGCCGAAAACAGGATCTCCTCTGCGTATTGATGATCCGGATAGGCATCAACCATCAAGCGGAAACGCCAAAACGCCTCCCAGTTGCGCCCCATCTCCATGTAGATGCTGGCGATGCGCCAGTGTAACAGTGGCGTGTAATTGGTTGATTTCTTCAGCGCCGCGAGATCTGCCTGAGCGTTCTCCAGTTTGGCTTTGGCCTCCACGTAAAAGTTGCGCAAGACCACATTGTCCGCGAATTTCGCGACGCGTCGTTCCAGTTTACGAATGTAAGCGCTTAATCCAATTTCCAGCGTCTCATAGTCGCGCACAAATTGATAAAACAGGCTCGCCGTGGCTAAGTCGCCTTCGCTCTTCAGGTTGTCGCCAACCTCCATCAACGCGGCATTAAAACGGGGGGTGAAAAAGACCGGCGCCGGGCTTTTAAAGAATTCCAACAACTGACTCGAATCGACCACCTCGCCCGACTTCGCTTGAGCGATGAGCAAGTAGGCCGCCGAAGTAGTGCGCTCCTCGCCCGTTTCCGCGATGCGCATGCTGTCTTTAAAATAAGGCGTGCCGGCGGCCCACTCCTGCTCGGCCGCATAGATCAGCACCAGCTTCTTCAACACTTCTTTTCGATCCACACTCGCCACTGGACGGCGGTAGAGCGGCACGTAGAGCTGCAAGGCTTGCGCAAAGTCCTGCTTGATCGCATGCACATCCGCCAGGTTATAGCGTGCCAGAGCGACGAGATCGTGTTTCGGATACGTGCTTATAAACGCCTCGAATTGAGCCGCCGCCGTGGCGAGCGCCGCTGTATTATGCTTCTCGTAGTATTCGAATACGTAGGAGAGCGCTAAGTAAAAATCCAGATTGGGCACCATCTCAGGCGGCACCTCCCCGCGCACTTGAGCGATCAAAGGCCGCGCCGCAATCAACTGGTTGGAATGCAGCAGCGTGGTCAGCCGCTGAATCCGCCCAGCCAGCGATTCGTCGGCTGGTTGTGCATGGGCAGGGTTCGGCCAAACCAACAGCCCGAGGCTGATCACGCAGAGCAAGCCCAGAGTGGCACAGCACCGACGGAAAAATTTAAGTAGATTCAACAAATGTGGGGAGGTAGAAATGGGATGCGGCTTAGGCAAGTGCCATAAGGGCACCTCAGGGAACAAAGCAATGGATACTGCGTTTCACTCAAATCACCCTATAGTAATATACCTAATAAATCTACTGTTCAATTGAACAGGCTGCTTAAAACGCCACTTTCACACGGCGAGCAATGTTGACTGATGTTTTTCATACAGGATTCGGATTTAATTATTGATGAGAGGTTTTCAGAGGTGCCCATAAGCAACACTCTCTAAAGTAGAATACTGCCTGACTTTGAAGTGCTGCTAGAAATCTCGAATCTGCGTCCCATAAATTCTTGCGACTCTCGGCTTCGGCATCGGGATTACAAAAACCACATAGCGCTGCTTCGGTTAGTGACGCCACTGTTGACGCAACAACCATCGACGCGTCTCGATCGTGCTCTCCACCGAATCTAACTGCACAAAATAATCTTCTCGTTTCGATGCGGGGTTGGAAATCAATGCAGTTGTATCTGGTTTGAGAAAGGTGTGCACAATGAAAATGAAAAAAAGGGGGGCGGAGAATTAAAAATGGCAAGTAAATGCCATGCCTGAATATAGCAGATACAAATACCTGTGTATATCACGCGATCGCGTGACGCTTGGAGCTGAGTGAGCGAAAGTTGTCGGATCTGAGTAATACCAACCTGCGTGCATCTGCGGTTACAATATACGTCTCATAGTGAAATGAAGTCGCAAGCTGGTATTATCCGGGGTTCGATTCAGGAGCGCGGTCGTGCCAACAAACAGCACGCCGTTTTCCGTTTGATCGCAGCCGAACGTCGATCCGCCCGCATCAAATGCCTCAACCATCGCCCCGCAGTTCACCACACCCGAAGCTGCAAAAACATCCATCGCCGTACCCCAGTTAATCGATGACGCCGAAACACTCAGTGACAAAAAAGCCTCCCAACAAAAAGCGGGGAGGCCTTGTCAAACACTCAGGGAAGCAGCGAGCGCAAAAGAGCGGGATCGTCGGTGGTGATGCCGCGCACCCCTAAATCAATCAGTTCCTGCATGCGGACCTCGCCATTGACCGTCCAGACCATCAACTCCAATCCATTGGCATTGACTAAATCAACCGCCGCCTGATTGACTTCGCTATCGCTCCAGCTGAGGAAATCGGCGCCATTCGCTTGCGCCTCATCGATGACCGCCTGCGTGATTGCGCTACTTCCCAGCCATCCCAGTCGATAGTCTCGGTTGAGCGCGTCCAGAGCATTCAGAAAGGCCTTGTCGAACGAAATGACCCGAAAGTCGTTCACCGACAAGCCCTGTGCCACAAACTCCGCGTGGTAAACCGCCGCATCACCTTTCTTGCGTTCGACAAGTGGCTCAACACCACTTGCGATCGCTGCGCTGATTGCCGCCGCCAGAGTGGGCACCGGCTCTCCAGCAAATTCAGGCGCAAACCATGAGCCCGCATCCAGCGTTTGTATTTGGGCTAAGGTCTTCGAAGCCACGGTGCCGGTGCCGTCGGTGGTGCGATCGATCGTGCCATCGTGCATCAACACCAGCACGCCGTCGGAGGTCACCTGTGCATCCATTTCCGACAGCTCAGCGGTGCCCGCGATGGAGGTAATCGATGCGATGGTGTTCTCGGGTGCATTGACGGAATCGCCCCGGTGCGCGATCACGACCAGTGGCGCGTCTTTCTCTGCCAAGGCAAAGAAGCGACTCGAATCGGCAACTGGAACGGCTGGCAGGGTTGTGATGATCCCGCCGAAGGCTATGTCCGAAAAAGGATCGTTGCCGTCGGGGTCGTATACCGGCCACGCGTCGAGCGGAACCGTGAGATCGGTTGAGCTGAGCAGGTCGTAGGCCTTATGTGGGGTGCCTTCCCACCAGAAGTCCACAGTCGAGCTGTTCCCAGCGATGTGTAAGCGTAGTCCCTCGGTGGTGGTGAAATACCAGACGTTCGACCCGCTTATGCCCGCGAAAGAATTTCCGGCAAGATCCACGAAGGCACCGGCATCGATTTCAATGTAGTAGCCCTTCAACTTCTCCAATGCGGCGGAGGGGGTGATGATGACTTGCGCACCATCGATGACGACATTGCCGCTACTCACGGCGATGGTATCCACCACGCTGTCATCGGCCAAACTCCGAATCACGATATTCCCCGTGCCCACGGCAATGTTTTCGTGGAAGGTAACCACGAAGTCGGCCGTCAATGAAACGTCGGTGCTGCCGCCCGCGGGGTTTAACGAGTCCGAGGGAGACAACGAAGGGGGCGTGGTATCCACGCCAACGATTTCGCTGAAAGACAGGTTGTCAATCGCGCCTCCGTTCGTATCCGGCGCATCCTCGAACTGAAGGCGATAATCGACACTGGGATCCCCCGTAAAGCTGAAGTCAACCGTTTGCGCCTGTACGCCCGACGATCCGTCGCCATCCATGGTCGGTGGCGTATAGGTTGCGACCACAGCACCGCCCACTTCGGCAATCGTGATGGTGAAATTGTAAGTGTCAGTCTTATCGAATGCCATCCCTATATCCACGGAGTTCAGGATCAGTTGACTGCCATCCGCCACCGTGAAATCGATATAATGTTGCGGACTGCCACTCTCCATCTGAGCGACGGTGGGCGTACTGCTCGAGGGACCATCGGCATCCAGAGCGGCCCAGTAATCGTTCCCGCTACCGTGCAGTTCCCACGTGCCGCTATCCGCCCAACCGAGCGCAACCCCAGGTGTGCCACCGTCGATCACGGTTGCGCCGGGGATGCTGCTCGACAGATTGCTACCGAAGCCTGCCGGGATACCGCCGTTGTTGCTACCACTGATTCCGTTGAACTGAATGAGCGTTCCTGGCTTGGCGGCATCGATTAAGTCAGCGATATTCACGCTGAACAAAAACGGGAAGAGCGGAGACCAAGGGGTTGGGCTTGAGCGCTTCTGGTAGTATTTTGCGCCGGATTCAGATGTGCTCCAAAGCGCGTCGTTATACACAACCACGTCCTCAAAACCGGCGGGACCACTCAGCAGGAGACTGCTTGAGGTCGCGACTGCCCCACCATTCGTGTAGGTGCCGGTATAAATCCCGCTATCGCCTGAGCCATAGCTTTGGGAGAGCAGCGTATGTTTCGTTTGCTGGTCATCCTGATACACCGCGATCCCCTGTGCTTTTTCCTGAACCTCCGTGAAGCTGGATCGATATACCGCCGTCGTGCTGGAGGTCAGTTCAAAGACATCCACCGATGAAGGGGTGTTAAGATCAAAATCACCCAACGTAAGCAATGCCGTATTAGAAGCATCGGTGTGAATGTTGACGAACGCGATGCTGTTAAAACTGACCATCGAGCTGAAGCGCTTAATCGGCTGAATGTTAATGGGAGCGAATCCAGTCAGCGTGTCTGGGTCAAAACTGCTGGCAGCCTGGCCTTCAATCGAAAAAACTAACAGATCCTGTGCGGCCGGTACGTAAAGATGCCCATCCCGATAGGCGATGCCGCCCACATGCGACAGGATCGGCGATGCATCCTCGTTGTGCAAAAGGAACACATTGCCCAGTCGCCCTTCGGGCATAAATATTTCCGCGATCAGACTGGCGTGGTTGTCCAGATTTTCCCCGTTGGCATCCTTATAATACATGGAGAGAAAAATTCGGTTATTCTGCTCATCCGCAGCGATGCCTTGAGGGATATAGTTGTCGTTCGAAAAGGGGAAAAAATAGTGGGCGTTCAGCCGCGACCGGAGTTCGGCGTACTGGCTCTTTTCAATCGTTTCAGAAACCCGCAGTGCGAGCGGTTTCGTGCTTCCGATGTAATCGTGGAACGAAGGCGCACCCAGTCCGCGCGAGCCATCTCGAATGACCGGAGCCTCCATGAAGAAGTCGGAGATTCCATAATCATCCACCTGTACGGTATAGACGCTGGCATCGAGGAAATCGGTGTAAGCTCCCTGCTGGTTCAGGTCGGCTCCGATGGCTGGATCCAATGGACTATGGTTGATCTGGTTAACATCCGAAAAGGTGCTGCTGGCGACCTTGGTCGAGTTGACCCACAGATCTACGGATTGGGTTTGTGCAGCGGCATCTGCCATCAGACGATAGCCGATCTGATACCAGTTGCCCGCCACGATAGGCACCGAGGCAGTCACCGTGTGAAGGGTCCCGTCCGCAAACACCAGTTCGCCAAAAACAACCCCATCGGTAATGGCCAAACGAAATCCTTCTTGGCGGTCGGTCGTGAATGTCGAACAAATGGTTTGTGTGCCAGTGGTGGATGTGGGACTCAATACGGCAAAGACGGAGAAGTCTTTGCTGAGGTCATTGTTGGCCACATCGTCATCGCACGCATAAATCGTGTTCGCGCCATCAAAAACGCCAAAGGAAAAATCCTGAAACGCGTCGCTGAGGGTGCCTCGCTGTTGCTCAACATAGGAGGGAAGAACCGTTGATGCGCTCAGATAGCTCGATACCCAGGCGGGTGGCGTGCTGCCCGAAAACGGACGGTAACGATACTGGGTAATGGCTTCCTCGCCGACGAGTGATGAGCACAGCAGACAGCCTGCAGCGATCATCGCGTGCAGTCCTATGCTGGTATTTTTTGTATTCTGAATCGTCTTATCCCTTATCTATTGCTGTTATTAGCCGGAACGTTCAAGGCATCGGCAACAAGCGTAAATAGAAGTTTGTTCGCATTCGTGTTCATATGAACGCGGTCTGCTGTCAGAATGTTTTTCTCCGCGTTGTTCGGGTTGTGCGCTTTAAGGTAGTCAATAAACGCCGTCCTGAGATCGAGGAGATGTGAGCCGGTTTCCCGCCTCGGATGGAATCTCAGCCTCCGTGGTAAAGATGGAAGCTGGCAGTCCCTCTTTGTTATAAAGGTTGGCCGATTTCGCATTCGTCGACCAAGCATAACGAACCACGGTTGGGCTTGGCACTTCGGGATGCGACACCGCGATGGTGTCTGTTCCGATGATTTCAGCCTGCGCCCATTTCCACTGGCGATCGGCTCCGCAAATCTGGAAATAATTCAACGGCGCCTTCGTTGCCTGCGTCGCTTCCATTCCTTTTTTTGAGCCGGCCATGAGGCCGGAACCGGCATAATCAAACGTAATGCTCACTGTATCGCCATCGATCTTATGGGCCTTGTAGAGTGGCCCACTGCACACGGGAACCTGCTGTTGATAATCATGCTTCAAGGCCCAAAGCGCCAGCCGCTTGCCCACATCGATTTTGTTATGCGCGTGCACGTCATGAGCTTCTCCGACATCACTCAGAACCGCCATGCCGGTGTTTTTCAGACGAAGTGCGCGACGCTGCTGGTCGCAGATCGAGGGCCAGCCATCATACTCAACTGGCTGCATAGCAGGAGGCTCATAGTTCGCCCGAGAGCGTCCCTGGTAGTTGGCCAGCTGGGCGAAGTAGAATGGAAAGTCGCCCTGTCCCCACAGTTTGCGCCAGGCGCTGATCATTGCGCTGAAGTGGCGTTCATACTGGAGGGTATTATAATCGCGATTGGATTCACCTTGATACCAGATCGTGCCGCGAATGGCATACGGGATCACCGGGTTGACCATGCCATTGAAGATGGTAGATGCCTGTTTTAGGTTTGTCTTGTAATAGGCTGCCATTGTCTCATCCGCCTGAAACGCTTCGGCTGGCATCCATGGTTCCACCTTGGTGCCGCCCCAGGCACACTTGATCAGACCAACGGGAACATTCAGCTCGCTACGCAACTCACGGCCAAAGAAATAGGCGGTGGCTGAAAAGCCAGAATTGTTCTGCGGTGAAGAGTCTAACCAACTCCCCTTGAGCGTCGTCAGCGGCTTCAGTGGGGACTTAACCTTTGTCACGGTGAACTGCCGTAAAAGGTTATCCTTCGCCGTTTCCATCTCCTTCTTTATGTAGTTTGCAGCGGGCACATGTTCCGGCGTGGTGCGCTTGGCAGACACTCTGGACAACTGCTTCATCGTAAAATCCATATTGGACTGCCCAGAGCAGAACCACACCTCCCCCGAAAGCACGTCTTTAATTTCAACCGTGTTGTTGCCCTTCAGCGTCAATGTGTGTGGCCCGCCTGCTGGTGGTGTTTGCAGCTTCACACTCCATTTACCAGACGCATCGGCGGTCGCGGCCGCGGTTTCACCCCAGCTCGCGCTGACCGTGACTTTTTCGCCCACATCCGCGGTCCCCCATACGGGTGCCTTCGTTTCGCGCTGGATGACCATACCATCAGTGAACAGGGCTGAAGGTATCACATCAGACCAGCCGATAAGAGGAACCGCAAAGGCCATTCCAAAAATTAATATAATAGATCGCTTCTTCATTGCTTCATTCCTGCACAAGGTTGGCTCTGCTTGATACACCCGATAATTAGCGACTCCAGAAGCCCCTAATTCGCCGTAAATCCGATCACTCGCAGGGCGGTGCCACCAGCCTTCATACGGCCAGAGCGGTTTTCGAGAATTTCCAGATCGAGCGTGTGGTCGCCCTGCTCCAATTCATTGAAAAACATAATCGTGACGGGATAGTTAAACCCGCTGAATTTACAGAGCGTATCGATTTCTTTCGTCTGTGCGCCGTCAACCGTGCAGCGGATGACTCCAGCATCTGGCCCGGCCAGCATATAGGCACCAATGGCTGTTCCGGTGAATTTGATCGTCAGCTTTGCATGGGCTTTGCTGCTGTAAATCATCGGACTGTTCAAAAACGGCTTACGGACCATCCCTTTGTTTTCCTGCTTCCAGTCCGGAACGCCCACCTGCCAGCTCGCGTCGGTTTTTACATCCGCAAACGGCAAAAAACGGCCGCGAATATAACTCTTCTCATCAAACGGTTCTTTGATCGGATACGCGCGAGGTTCGGCATCGACTGGCAAGGGCTTGGCCCACTCCTTGAGCAGCGCGTTGGCGATCATGGTTGCGCACATCGTGTTGCCATATTTTTTCGGGTGCACCCCGCCGTAGGTTTTCCAGTCGGTCTTGCCGGCAGCGATTTGATCCGCCAGTTCCTGAGCTAGGTTATTGACCGACACACCGTAATGCTCCGCCACTTGACTGTGCGCCTTCACCGACGGAGCCATCTGCCCTCGTTGTGACTGACTCAGGATGTTTTCATTCACAAAAAAGGTCATGACAATATCGACGTTCGGGTTGTGCCTGCGTGCCTGAGCGATGATGCCCTCCATTCCGCGCAAAGCATCGTTGTAGCCTTGGTCGCCATCCTGATCATCATTCACAGCGAACTCGACAAACAACATATCCAACGGTCCCTGACTCAGAACGTCGCGTTGCAAGCGGAATGCACCCGTATCGGAACAAGTCGAGCTGATGCCAGCATTCGTGAAGTTGAATTCCGTTTCAGGAAAACGCTGCTTCAACATCTCACAAACGATCGGGCGATAGCCGTTCATCTCTGTGATCGAGCCGCCGATAAAGGCGACATGCCCGCGCTTGTTTGTCTCAAATTGGATCCGGCTGTTGCGATAGTCGCCGCGCAGGGTGAAGTTCTGATCGCCCACTAACTCCTCAGCCGACAACGCGCCCTGCCCTTTGTCGAGCTTCAGCATGAAATCAACGATCGGCTTTGGGTCTTTCAGCGAGTGCGGATGGTGTCCGACGCCCGGCTTATGGATCACTTCAAACTGGCCGCCCAACTGCTTGTAGCGTGCTTCAGCAATCGCAGTGTTTTCTGCAACGGGCACGATATCGTCGGCATCCCCCACTACGTGAAGTATTGGAATCTTGGCCTTCGCCAGCAGCGCCAAATTGTCGAGCGGGTTACCTGTATAAGCCAACGCTTGCGCTTCCGTGAAACCGTATGCTTTCAGGCAGACCCGCCAGTCCTTAGCCGAGCCCTTCCCCTTGCCTTTGCCACCCGGCCAGCTTTTGAAATCCATCACTGGCGCATCGCCATAGATCGCCTGCACTTTATCCGGATTCGCCGCTGCCCAGTTATAAATAATCAAGCCGCCGCGCGACATTCCTTCCAGTATCGCCTTATCGGCAAAGAGATGCTCAAAGCGTAGATAATCATAAAATGCGTCCCAGCGTTTCACCGCGGCGGGATTCCCGAACATATTGCCGACGGGGCAGTAGACGATGTGATAGCCCCGCTTAAGCATCGCGATATCGAACTGCGGCTGATGCCCCCAGAACCGCGCGCGCCATACCCATGGCTTGCCGTCGGCAATCTTTTTGGGAACCACCACTTTGCAGCCCACACCTTCAAACTTGAAGTTATACTGATCGAATCCATGGAAGGAAGCCTTGCTTCCCTGCCAGACAGAATCTGATGACTGATGAGCGGGCTCCGAAACAGAACCCGCCGCAGCACTGACAGGAACCTCCGCCACCATAGTGAAGGGCAAGGCAATCACCATCGAGGCAATCCATAAGCTTCGTTTTATTTTCATCGTCTTCATCATCTACTGATCGTTACTTTAACAGTGATTTCCTTTGCCTGCTGCTCGCGGACAATCTTAAGCTTGACGGGTTGACTGCCAGCACGGACACAGGCCTTCAAGAGCGCAGTACTGGTGCGGACGGCCTGTCCATTGACCTGCTGCACGACGTCTCCTTCTTTCAAACCTTGTTGAGCTGCCTGGGAATCCTTTGCAACCTGCGTCAACACCACTCCGCCCTCTTCTTTACCAACGCCGTATGCGGAAAACGCTTCGCCGCTCAAAGCCTGCAGGCTCGCGCCGAGCCAGACCGACGGCTTGGCAGGCCGCGTTGCCTCTCGTGCTTTTTTAGGAGCCCGCTTCTTCGCGTTTGCTTGCGTAAGTACTGGGGTAGGAAGTTGCGGCGTGCGGGCAATCTTCCTGAGCGCAGGCTTCTTTACCCCGAACTGATCCATCGGGAAATTTTTGAATCCGATATCGAAGGCGGGCGAGCCTTCCTTGACGCGGAAATCGCCGCTGGCTGGGTCCACAAATTGCGGATCGCCGAAGATCGATTTTTTGTCCCATCCCAACGTGTCCGAAGTCGCTTTGACCACCGACTGATTGCCTACAAAATAGAGGTTCTGGTCAACTCGGGCGCTATCCGCATTGGGTCGTTTCATACGTGCGGGACGGTGCCGAGACATCAAAATATTCCCATACACCTCATCTTTGTTCCCCACATACCAGACGTGCGGGTGCAGACCATTATTCACGATCACATTGTTCCACGCATGGCGGCGGAAACCTTCACGCAGTTTGAGCCCTTTCGCCAGTAGCAGGTTGTTGTAGATGTCGTAGTTGCTCGATCCGTCGTCCAAATCGACGTCCCATCCGTGGTCACAGCGCCAACGGCTGTTGCGAATGACCGACGTTTCGACGGCATCGAGGAATGGGAGCTTCGGGTTCTTATCGATTGCTCTTTGTGACGTTTTGACATCGCTACGCCAGAAGCGGTCGCGGCCCCATGAATTGAACGAGCCGTGATCATGCGTCTCCAGCACGGTATCAAACACGTCACAGCCTTCGATCAAATGTCCACCCCAGGTGCCTTCGCTTACATTAATGCCTGAACGGGCACAGTCGTAGATGGAGACATCGCGCACGGTGATGC
>ERZ1046740.1168-NODE-1168-length-19053-cov-4.896147_pt1 | contig 19053 bp, 16 predicted proteins | sample MGYA00383093_ERZ1046740 | MGnify/ENA primary metagenome ERZ1046740 (study PRJEB29581, sample SAMEA5548363) | metagenome | biome: marine; feature: coastal; material: water | depth 25 m | study: Short-term variability in the microbial, nano- and picoplankton... | reverse complement strand
GTCCGTTAGCCAAGGTTTACCACCATTTGTTGTTGCAACATCTGCCGGTCAGGATCTTCAGGTTCTTGATGTCGCCGTTTCCTATGCCGACAACGATAACTGTGTTGTCCGTTCTGAGCTAGAGATCGACAAGTCTAACGCGGGCGAATTGGCTGGCAAAAAGGTTGCAGTACCTTTGGGTACTGCTGCTCACTACGGTTACCTCAAGCAAATGAGCCACTTTGGTGTCGATGTAGCCTCGATGGAAGTGGTCGACATGGATCCACCGGATGCGGCAGCCGCAATCGCACAAGGTTCGATCGACATGTTCTGCGGTTGGGGTGGATCGCTGCGCCGCGCACTTGAGCACGGCAATGTTCTGCTGACAGGTGATGAAAAAACCGAGCTGGGCATTCTGGTGTTCGACGTGACCTCTGGTCCTTCCGGCTGGGTTGCAGAAAACGGTGATTTGGTAACCAAATTCCTGAAAGTCACTGCTGATGCGAATGCCATGTGGGCAGACGAGGCGAACCAGGCCAAGATGCTTCCCGTAATCGCAAAAGATGCCGGTATGGATGAAGAGGCTACAATGTCGACCATCTCAACTTTCTCCTTCCCGACTGTTGAAGAACAGCTTGCGGCGGGTTGGTTAGGCGGCAACGCCCAGACATTCATGAAAGGTGTCGCTGACGTCTTTGTTGAAGCCAAGAGCATCGACAATGCTCTTGATTCTTACGATGGCGCTGTGAACACAGGTCCGTTGGCATCAGCCGGCGGCATGTAAGCCATAATTTCGGGCGGTGGGTCAAAAGCCCGCCGCCCGTTTTTTTGCTTCTACGTCGTCATTTCGACGTTCCATTTTCTACATCGAATAATGAGGAAGACTGGCCATGTCCGGACTGTCCATAGAGAACATTTCGATGCGCTTTGACCTACCCAACGGTAGTGCAGTGCAAGCATTGAAAGACGTGTCTTTACATCTGAAAGAAGGCGAATTGTTGAGCGTACTTGGGCCTTCGGGTTGCGGCAAAACCACGCTACTTAACATCGTTGCGGGGTTTCTTGCCCCCACCGAAGGCCAGATCACGATGAACGGTCACGTTTGCAAAGGACCGGATGCCGAACGCGGCATGGTTTTTCAGCAGGGCGCACTGTTTGAGTGGATGGATGTTCGTGAGAACGTCAGCTTTGGGCCACGTATGAAGGGCCAAAAAGAGGCGGATTACGGTGAGCACGTAGATCATTTGCTAGATGTCACCGGATTGGGCGATTTTAAAGATAAGGCTATCTATGAATTGTCCGGCGGGATGCAACAGCGTGTGGCTTTGGCCCGCTGTCTGGCCAACGATCCTGACGTTATCTTGATGGACGAACCATTGGGCGCGCTCGACGCTCTAACCCGCGAAAAAATGCAAGGTTTGGTTCTTAAACTTTGGAAAGAAACCGGCAAGACCATCATCCTCATCACCCATTCTGTCGAAGAGGCCTTGTTGTTAGGTGAGCGCCTGTTGGTCATGGCGCCACGTCCTGGTCGCATCCACAAGGAATATCGACTTCCATTTGCCGATATGGGCGTTGGTGCGGATTTACGCGAAGTGAAGAAACATCCTGACTATGCTTCCACCCGTGAAGAAATTCTCGAGATGATTTGGGATATGGAAGAAGAAATTATGGGACGTACGGAGGACGCACAATGACCGGGTTAATCATTCTTCTCGTCTATATCGCAATCTTTGTCGGTGCCTTTTTTGTCATTAAGACGCTAGTGCATCGCTCACAGTCGGACTACACTTCACTCAAGACCGTGACATTTGGTGACGAAAGCGCTGTTGTGTCCAGCCGCGCTGCCAGCATCATTTCCGTCCTTACGATCTTTTTGATCTGGGGCGCCTTTACTGGCTCAAAATTTGTACCTAGCTTCCTGCAAGCACCAGGACCGTTCATTGGTGAAGTATCGTTTGACTACACACTAGATGACGGCAACGGCAACAAAGACGACGCCACCATTAATGTACGGGTGTTCAACTTTGGGGAAGACACTGCAAAATTCACTGTAAAACCCGGTGATGGCATCGCAAAAGATGATGCCGTTTCCATGACTGCATCACGCACCAAAACGATCTTGTTTGATAAGAACGATGAAGCCACCCGTAAAAATGGCGCTTCTGTTGTGGCCATCGACGGGGAACCCATTTCTCGCGACAAAGCCGTGAGAACAGACAAAGGGCGCTTTGCGCTGACAGATAAGGGCGCGATAAGTTACACGCCACCCGGTGGGTTGCAAATGGACCCTGTTTATCTGCCGCCTCCCGAAGCAGTTGTCGCGCGTGTCGTCGAAATTAGTAGCGAAGGTTATCGTGGTAGCAACCTGTTTACACACTTGGGATATTCGTTGTTCCGGGTGATCGCAGGTTTCCTTTTTGGTGCCATCGTTGGCATTCCTCTGGGGTATGCCATGGGCTTGAACGGTTGGTTCCGCGGGTGGTTTGATCCGATTGTTGAATTCATGCGCCCTGTGCCACCTCTGGCCTTGATCCCGTTGATCATCATTTGGTTCGGCATTGGCGAAACTGGCAAGATCATACTTTTGTTCCTCGCGTCGCTATGGATCATGGCAATTGCTGCACGCTCGGGCGTGTCCGGGGTCAGCATCCCTAAAGTACATGCGGCCTACTCACTGGGTGCCAGCAAAACCCAGATAATGCGTCACGTCATCATTCCGAATTCGTTGCCGGACATCTTTACTGGCGCGCGTGTGGCAATGGGTGTTTGTTGGGGCACTGTTGTGGCTGCGGAACTTGTGGCGGCGACAGAAGGCGCTGGCATGATGATCATGGTGGCGTCCAAATTCACGCTGACCGACATCGTATTGATGGGGATTATCCTAATTGGGGTGATTGGATTTGGCATCGATATCCTGATGCGCAAGGCCGAGAATTTGCTGGTGCCTTGGAAAGGCCGAAGCTAACTCAAACCACCATCACGTAAAAAAAGGCCCGCGAACCACTAAGGTTCGCGGGCCTTCATGTTCTTAGAAAGCCTGTTTACTCGGCGGGCCAGCCACCGATCGCGCGAACTTCTAGGAACTCGTCTAGCCCCCAAACGCCACCTTCCCGACCATTGCCTGACTGCTTCATGCCCCCAAAGGGAGATCCGGCACTGCGGCCTTGGCCATTGATGTCCACCATGCCCGAGCGCACTTCACGTGCAACACGGCGGGCTTTTTCAGGGTCCGAGGTTTGGATGTAATTGGTCAGTCCATAGTCCGTGTCATTGGCAATCGCGATGGCCTCTTCTTCCGTGTCAAATGGCATCATCGACAGAACGGGTCCAAAAATCTCTTCGCGCATCACCTGCATCTCGTTGGTGCAATCGGCAAAGACTGTGGGCCGCACAAAGTAACCTCGGTTCAGGCCATCAGGCCGCCCTACTCCACCAGCAACAAGGTTTGCGCCTTCGTCGATGCCCTTTTGAATCAGATCCTGCACTTTGTCGAACTGCATTTCTGACACAAGTGGTCCAATATGTCGGCCAGCTTCTGATGCCGAATTAACACTGGTGGCCTCGGCTGCTGCCTTGGCCTCTTGCACAGCTTGGTCATAACGCGAACGCTCCACCAACATGCGTGTTGGGGCATTACAGGATTGGCCTGTATTGTTGAAACAGCGCTGGATGCCTTGCTTAACCGCTTTTTCAGAGGCATCGGCAAAAACGATATTGGCGCCTTTTCCACCTAACTCGAGACTCACACGCTTAATCGTATCAGCACCAGCAATGGTGATCGCACGCCCTGCACGGGTCGATCCGGTAAAGCTAACCATATCCACATCTTTATGCGCCGAAAGCTGGCTACCAACGCCGGGCCCGTCGCCGTTCAGCATATTGTAAACACCTGCGGGCACTCCGGCCTCATGCAAGATATCCGAAAACAAAGCTGCAGACAGAGGAGACTGTTCAGAGGGCTTCAAGATCATTGTACAACCAGTGGCCAATGCCGGAATCACCTTGAGAGTGATCTGGTTCATGGGCCAGTTCCAAGGCGTGATCAGAGCACAGACACCGATAGGTTCATGGATGATCCGATCATTGGGTGTGTCATCGCGCAGTCCGGTTTCAAATTCGAACCCTTTGAGGGCGTCGATAAATGCCTGAAGGTGAAAGCTGCCTGTTCCAGACTGCTGCGTCTTTGACATGTCGATCGGAGCACCCATTTCGCTGCTGATCACAGCACCCATTTCGTCTGAGCGCTTCATGTAGATGTCGAGGATAGATTCCATCAACTCAAGACGTTCAGCCTTGGATGATTTCCGCCAACTTGGAAAAGCGGCCTTGGCCGCAGCAACCGCTGCATCCGTATCCGCTTGGCCGCCGAGGGCAATCGTGGCGATCGCTTCCTCCGTAGAGGGATCAATCACAGGAAAGTCCTGTCCCTGAGTGGGATTGACCCATTGGCCATTGATGTAAAACTTGCGCGCGTCCTGCATAAGATAATCCTTTTATGCAATTCAAGATTGCGATCGGCCCAAAGCCATCGCGATGTGAGAACCTCTGGAGTTTTTAGCCATTGGTCAAGTAAATCCTGCATTTTTTCAGATCAAAGTGCGAATTACTTGGCGACACTCATGTGACGACACATCCTAGATCAACTTTCTAAACCAAAATTCACAAATTGACCCATAGCCGAATTCTTACCAAGGTTCGCTTGTGGCTACTGTGGGCCCAAAAAGATTCGAAATCCAAGAGACCTGGAGGGCGCTTTGCCTGACGAAACAACCATATCAGTTTGGGATACCACGTCCGCTGAGCCCGACTTAGGTAAAGGCTTGAATGGCGACACAGCATGCGACGTTGCGATTATAGGAGGGGGATACACTGGATTGTCCACCGCATTGCACGCTGCCGAAAAGGGGATGAACTGTCACGTCCTTGAGGCGCAACGAATTGGACACGGCGGATCCGGGCGAAATGTTGGTTTGGTTAACGCCGGCTTGTGGATGCCCCCTCAGGATGTGCAGGCAATACTTGGTGAAGCCAAAAGCGTGCCGCTTATCAAAGCGCTTGGTGATATGCCTGAATACGTTTTTTCACTTATCGAGAAACATCAAATCCAATGTGAACCTCACCGCAGCGGAACGATCCACGCGGCACATTCGCCAAGCGGTTTCAGAAACTTGCAGAGACGCGCCGAAGGCTGGAAACGGCTGGGGGTTCATGTGGATCTGCTTGATGCCAGCGACGTCGCTGAGAAAACAGGCTCGAATGCGTTTTTTGGAGGCCTGTTGGATCGCCGCGCAGGAACGATAGACCCGATGGGATACACGCGCGGTTTGGGCCGTGCCGCCCTGTCAGCCGGAGCACGCATTTCTGTTGGCACGAAGGCCCAAAATTTATCACATGACGGGACGCATTGGACGGTCTCGACAAATCAGGGGATCGTGACGGCCAAATACGTGGTTCTAGCCACAAATGCTTACGCAGACGATTTGTGGCCCGGCTTGCGCCAGTCTTACACGAGCATCCCCTTCTTCCAATTATCAACACAGCCTCTGGGCGCTCCCGCAAATCACATACTTAAAGGAAATCAAGGGCTATGGGACACTGCTCCAATCATGTTCTCGCTACGCCGCGACAACCAAGGTCGACTTATCATTGGTTCAATGGGGGCTATTCATGGAGACACCACAGGCTTGTCTCAACGCTGGGCGGCAAAAACTCTGCATCGGTTATTCCCCGATTTGGGCCCTGTTGAGTTCGAAAGCGCTTGGCATGGCCAGATCGCCATGACCTCAGACCATATTTTCCGCATCCACCGCCCCGCGGAAAACCTGTTCGCGCCGGTGGGATACAACGGTCGTGGGATCATAACGGGTACTTTGTTTGGGCAAGCACTTTCAGATTTGATGACCGGAGCCCCAGAAGACACATTGCCAGTGCCAATTTCTGACATACAGCCTGCAAGATTTAGAACGGTGAAAACTAACCTTTTTCAAACGGCATTCACAATGAACCAGTTCTGGAAAAGCTTATGAGACTATCACTCTCCAAATCGGAGGTGCCGCGCTTTGCACAACCCAGAAAATTCTAACACCAAAGGTTACATAGACACCTATTATACACGCTCGTTGCAGGTGTCGTTACCGACAAATTCTTTGGTAGGAGACATCGAAGCTGACGTGTGTATCGTCGGTGGCGGCATCGCAGGTGTTAGTGCAGCATGGGAATTCACCAATCGAGGCATGAAGGTTGTCTTACTCGAGGCAAACCGCATTTCATGGGGTGCCAGCGGACGCAATGGTGGCATTCTGAGTTCAGGCTATGCCGCTTCAGCGGACTCAATAAAGGCCCGCTCTGGATCAGAATACGCACGTGAACTTTACAACCTATCCAAAGAGGGAGTCGAAATTGTTGTTGAAAACACCCGTTCCTTGAAACTCAAAGGAGTGAACCCAACAGAAGGCGTTTTAGTGACATCGCGATACCCTGACGCCGATGGTATGCGCGCTTGGCAAAGGCAATCCCTTCATGAGTTCGGACAAGACCTTGAGTACTTGCCACGTCAGGATCTGCGTGACTTGGTCAAGTCGGATAAGTTCTTTGACGGGCTTCTTGATCGAAACGCTTATCATATTCACCCTCTTAATTACTGTGTCGGGCTCGCCCTTGATGTAGTGCGCCAAGGCGGACAGGTTTTTGAACATTCCGCGATGACGCAAATGGATTTGTCAGGCGCAGAAAAACGCGTTCAAACGGAAAACGGTACGGTGAAATCAAAGTACGTGGTGCTGTGTGGGAGCGGTTATTCAGGCTCGGAATTTGGCAAATTGAGAAGAAGCCTTTTGCCGATTGCCACATATGTCGTCAGCACACGCGATCTGGGCGACAGAGTGCATGAGATCATGAATACATCCGCTGCAATTGCAGACACACGATTGTCCTGCGACTACTTTCGCATGACGCCAACCGGTGAACTTTTATGGGGTGGAGGAATGTCTGGCCTTGCCAAGGAACCGGCCAATCTAAAGCGCATTATGAAAGCGCGCATTACAGATGTCTTTCCGCAGCTTTCAGACGTGGACATTGAAGTTTCATGGACCGGATTGATGGGATACGCACGCCACAAGATGCCGTATCTGGTAGAACTCCAAAAAAACGTTTGGACAATGACGGCTCTTGGTGGCCATGGGTTAAACACTGGCCCAGCGCTTGGTCGCGTTCTGGCTGAGGCGCTTTGTGAGAATGGTCAGCGACACAAGCTGTTTCGCCCTTATGGATTGCGCTGGAACGGTAGCATTGCAGGACCATTTGTAGCAGACGGTATCTGCGCGATATCAAACCTAAAAAATGGCTTTCGCGAGAAACTTAGTTCGGGATGATTTACCTCTGGTGTTTGGAGGGACCTGCGTGGTTGACAGGCGAGCCGTTGGACCTAGTGTTTAGGCCCATATAAAAACCAAATGTCGAAGAACTGATTGCTTATGAAAGCCACCTACAAAGACGTCAAATCCGACATTTTGTCGAAAATCACCAAGGGCGACTGGGGACCCGGTGAACTGGTTCCCAATGAAGTTGATCTAGCCACCACTTATGGCTGTGCACGTGCAACTGTGAACCGGGCAATGCGCGAACTTGCCGATGATGGCATTATCGAACGTCGCCGCAAGGCGGGTACGCGTGTACGTATGTCACCAATTCGACAGGCGCGTTTTGATATCCCGGTCGTGCGTCACGAGATTGAAGAAAAAGGGGCGGCCTATCGTTACGCGCTCGTACACAGCTCCGTTGAAATCGCGCCGGATTGGCTGCGCGCTCGGTTAAAGTTACCTGCAAAAGGCAAAGCGTTACATTTGATTTGCATGCATTACGCTGATGGCGTTCCGTATGAACACGAGGATCGTTGGATCAACCTCACCGCTCTCCCCAAAGCAGAAGACGAAGATTTCTCAGAATTGGCGCCAACCGAATGGTTGCTTTCAACAATTCCATTTTCAAATGTAGAAATTAGCCTGTTAGCTGGGTTGGCCGACCAGAGATTAACGGAGCACTTGTCCTGCTCCATCGGCGATCCGGTATTCACAATCGAACGATCCACATGGTGGGAAGGTCAGGCCGTGACTTTTGTTCGGTTTGCTTATCGACCAGGTCATCGATTGACGACCCGTTACTAAGCATTGGGATATCCTACAGCCATTCTATGCCAGACGCGCATGTTTTACAGAATGCCTGGCAAGCTCAGTCCATTTTCGCGGGCACAATCCAGAGCCTCGCTGTAGCCTGCATCTGCGTGACGCATCACTCCCGTCGCCGGATCATTCCACAACACGCGCGCTATACGGCGATCTGCATCCTCAGTCCCGTCACAGCAGATGACCATGCCAGAATGCTGCGAGAAACCCATTCCTACACCACCACCATGGTGCAATGACACCCAGGTCGCACCTGATGCGGTGTTAAGCAAGGCGTTAAGTAGCGGCCAATCCGAAACCGCATCCGAGCCATCTTTCATAGCTTCCGTTTCCCGGTTTGGCGATGCCACAGACCCAGAGTCTAGATGGTCGCGGCCGATCACAATGGGTGCGCTTAACTCACCGCTCCGAACCATTTCGTTGAACGCTAGCCCCAATTTGTGGCGAATACCTAGCCCCACCCAACAAATACGCGCTGGCAGACCTTGGAACGAAATGCGATCTCGGGCCATATCCAACCAGTTGTGCAAATGTGCGTCTTCGGACAGGATCTCTTTTACTTTGGCATCCGTTTTATAGATATCTTGTGGGTCACCCGACAGCGCAGCCCAGCGGAATGGTCCAATGCCGCGACAGAACAGCGGCCGAATATAGGCCGGCACAAAGCCAGGAAAATCAAACGCGTTTTCTAGCCCTTCATCTAGCGCAACCTGGCGAATATTGTTGCCGTAGTCGAAAGTGGGAACACCTGCTTTATGAAACTCGACCATTGCCTGAACGTGGACCTTCATGGATGCGCGCGCGGCCTTTTCGACAGCCTTCGGATCGCTTTCGCGTTTTTCTTTCCACTGTGCCATTGTCCAGCCCTGAGGCAGATAGCCATTGATCGGATCATGCGCAGAAGTTTGATCCGTGACCAGATCAGGGTGCACGCCGCGCTCCACGAGTTCCGCAAACACGTCGGCGGCATTGCCCAAAAGACCAACAGATTTTGCCTCACCCGTAGCGGTCCAACGTTCGACCATTTCCAGCGCTTCGTCTAGAGTCTCCGCCTTTTCGTCCACGTATTTGGTCCGCAGACGGAAATCGATACTGTCAGGATTACATTCGACAGCCAAACAACAAGCCCCCGCCATCACTGCAGCCAGCGGCTGTGCACCACCCATGCCACCAAGGCCTCCTGTGAGAATCCATTTTCCTTTCAGGCTGCCTTCATAATGCTGACGCCCTGCCTCGACGAAGGTTTCATATGTGCCCTGAACGATGCCTTGCGATCCGATGTATATCCATGACCCGGCGGTCATCTGACCGTACATTGCCAATCCCTTTTTATCGAGCTCATTGAAATGATCCCAATTTGCCCAATGCGGTACGAGGTTTGAGTTGGCGATCAACACGCGCGGCGCATCTTTGTGAGTCTGGAACACACCAACAGGTTTGCCTGATTGCACCAACAACGTTTGGTCTTCTTCAAGGTCACGCAAGGCAGACACGATCATATCATAGTCTTTCCAAGTTCGCGCCGCGCGGCCAATCCCTCCATAGACCACCAGTTCGTGCGGATTTTCCGCAACATCGGGATGGAGATTGTTCATCAACATCCGCAATGGCGCTTCGGTCAGCCAGCTTTTTGCAGTCAATTCGGTACCAGTCGCGGGAAATACGTCACGGGTGTTTTTGCGCGGGTCGCTCATGATATCCCTTTCAGCGTTGGGGCCAAGGTGGCCAGCTTTGTCAAAATATTTGCAAGGTGCACACCCAAGCGTTCAGCTTTGGACGCGTCCCAGCTCCAAGGTGCGGCCTCTTTGCAAAGGTAGGTACTTTGCGCCAATTCCATCTGAATAGCGTGCACGCCCTCTGCAGGGCGGCCGTAATGGCGCGTGGTCCAGCCGCCCTTAAAGCGGCCATTGGTGATCGAAGTGTAGCCATCAGCGGCGACACATGTGTCTTGTGTGATTGCTTCGATTTCGGGCGCGCAAGTTGTACCCAAGTTGGTTCCGATGTTGAAATCGGGCAAAGTACCCTCAAACAAAAATGGGATGCCTGATCGGATAGAATGGCAGTCATAAAGAACTGCGATACCGTGCAGGTTCCTCACGCGCTCCAGCTCGGTTTGCAACGCGGTATGGTAAGGCGTGTGATACGCCGTTCTGCGGGCTTCCACCTGGGTATTCGTCGGCAAGTTTGTCCAGATATCTTGCCCATCAAAATCCGTTAACGGCACCAATCCTGTCGTGTTTTGACCGGGATAGAGTGACACACCCGAAGGATCGCGATTGGCGTCAATCACGTATCGATGAAACGTCGCACGCACCGTCGTAGCCTCAGGTAAAACACCATTGTACAAGGTGTGAATATGCCAATCCGTGTCGGTCAGTTCCCTCCCCCGATCATTCAAATCCGCAAGGATGTCATCAGGCACATAGGTTCCGCTATGTGGCTGCCCCAAAACAATTGGGCTGTTGCCGCGATGGATTTCAACAGGTGTCATGCAGACAACTCCGGCATATCAATACCCGCAGCGGCAACAATATCACCGTTTGCAACAATTATGTGGGCCTGCTCTAGGTCATTCGCTAGGAAACGGTCCTCGCTCAAAGTGGCCACATCCTCGCGAACCCGCGCGACAACACGTTGCAATGCGATGCTAGTGGCCAAAGGTGCTCGAAAATCAATCCCTTGTGCGGCGCACAACAGTTCGACACCTAAGATACGGTCCAAGTTTTCCACCATTTGGCCGAGCCTGCGCGCCCCATGGGCTGCCATGCTGACGTGGTCTTCCTGATTGGCTGAAGTTGGCGTGCTATCAGTGACGCATGGATTAGCCAAATGTTTGTTTTCACTCATCAATGCAGCAGTCGTGACCTCAGCAATCATGTACCCACTGTTCAGACCAGGACTGGGGGTCAAGAAAGGTGGCAAGTTGAAGCTAAGTGTCGGGTCAACGATTAAGGCAACCCGACGTTGCGCAATTGCACCGATCTCAGCCACGGCAAGCGCAATCATGTCGGCCGCAAAACCTACCGGTTCTGCATGGAAATTCCCGCCGGATACGATCCTGTCGACCCCTATCAGAACCAAAGGGTTGTCCGTTGCGGCATTTGCCTCAATCTCGAGCGTAACCGCCGCCATCCGCAAAACATCCATTGCAGCCCCTGTCACCTGTGGCTGGCACCGAATGCAGTAAGGGTCCTGAACCCGCGCATCATCCGCAAAGTGGCTCTCGCGAATTTCGGACCCCGCAAGAAGCGCGCGCATTGTCTCGCCAGCCTCGATCTGGCCGCGATGACCTCGCAAGGTATGGATTTCTGGCTGCAACGGGGCAGTAGATCCCATAATAGCATCAGTCGACATCGCGGATGTCACCAAAGCAGAATGCGCCGCTCGCCAGGCGCCAAACAGCCCAGCCAAGGCAAAGGCCGTTGAAAACTGTGTGCCGTTGATTAGGGCCAGCCCTTCCTTGGGCCCGAACTCGAGTGGCTCTAGACCTGCGGCCCTTAACGCTTGTTCACCCGACATAACCCGACCGTCATATTCGGCTTCGCCGTGCCCCATCATGGCCGCCGCCATATGCGCCAATGGTGCCAAGTCACCCGATGCACCAACAGAACCTTGGGCTGGTATGATCGGTGTCACACCTTTGTCCAGCATCTTTTCTATCAACGTGACAATCTCAAGCCGTACTCCTGATGCCCCGCGCCCTAAGCTGAGCAGCTTGAGCGCCATAAGCAGACGCGCGTGTCGGCGCGGAATTGCAGGACCGACGCCACAACAATGAGACAGGATCAGATTGCGCTGGAGCGTCGCAGTATCTTTGGGTTCTATTTTAACTGACGCAAGTTTACCAAAGCCTGTGTTGACTCCGTAAACTGCATTTGTCCCAGCTGCCGCCTTTGCAATGCGCGCCCTTGCAAGCTCAATGGCGGGATAGCATTCCGGATCAAGGCGAACTGATGTTTCATTCCAGAAAACGTCCGCCAGATTTTCCAACGTCACAGCGCCAGGTGTGAGACTAAGGGACGTCACGATCTGCCTCCAAAAATGCGGGAATGAAGCGGATTAAATCCAATCCGGTAGGCAAGCTCTGCTGGGTGTTTAATATCCCAAACCGCCATGTCTGCCCGCATTCCGACGGCGATGGTTCCGGTGTCACTCATGCCAAGTGCGCACGCAGCATTTCGTGTCACACCGCGCAATGCTTCCTCCGGTGTCATACGAAACAAAGTGCAGCCCATATTGAGTGTCAAAAGTAAGGAATTGAGCGGAGACGATCCGGGATTAATATCAGTCGCTAGCGCCATCGCGACACTATGCTTGCGCAGTAACCCGATTGGGGGCGCTTGAGTCTCTCGCAAGGTATAAAATGCGCCGGGAAGGAGGACGGCCACAGTTCCGGCTTTGGCCATCGCTACAACACCGTCTTCGTCCAGATATTCGATGTGATCGGCAGACAGCGCGCCATAGCTGGCGGCCAGCTTTGCGCCACCCAAGTTTGAAAGTTGTTCCGCATGCAGTTTGACCGGCAGGCCCAATTCGCGCGCAACATCGAAAACACGCGCCATTTGGTCAGGCTGAAATGCAATGCCTTCGCAAAAGCCATCAACAGCGTCCACCAAACCTTCGTTGTGGGCTGCATACAACGCGGGAATGCACACATCATCGATGTAGGCATCTTCCCGATCGGCGTAGTCAGCGGGTACTGCATGCCCTCCAAGAAAAGTGGCTTTTACTTGAATTTGACGGCTCGTCATGATCGACCGCGCGACACGCAACATGCGCAATTCAGTTTCAACGTCGAGACCATACCCTGATTTTATTTCTATACAGGTCACACCCTCGGCAATCAGAACATCAACACGGCGCAGCGCATCTTTCAGCAATTCATTTTCGGTTGCAGCACGGGTTGCTTTGACGGTGGACACAATTCCCCCACCAGCGCGCGCGACCTCTTCGTAGCTGGCCCCATTCAGGCGCATTTCAAACTCGGCGGCTCGGTCTCCGCCATGAACGATATGCGTGTGACAATCAATCAGACCTGGAGTTACCAAGCGGCCATCTAGGTGGTTTTTTTGCCAGGCAGAGTAATCTAACGGTAAATCAACTGCGGAGCCCACCCATTTGATCTTTCCACCATCAATCGCGATGGCCGCATCCGCAATCAAACCATAGGCGGCTTCTGATCCGTCCATAGTTGCTGCATTCAGATCAACAAATACGATTTTTCTCTCAGCCATCCCCGCTCACCACTGGTCAATTTCACCCTTTTCTAGTACGCATGAATATGTATTATGTCTATACATAAAAATAGGACTATGCCAAATGCTTTTTGCCAAACAAGCTAAGCTATCGTCTGGATGGGCAGAGAATGTTCGACTGGAACTGACGGAAGGTAGGATCACCACAATTGAGAACAACCAAGTGGCACAGCCTTCCGACATCGCAATCAACACTTTGCTGCCAGCAATCGGAAACTTGCACAGTCACAGTTTTCAACGAGCAATGGCTGGCATGACCGAATTTCGCATGACCGGTAAAGATAGTTTTTGGACATGGCGAGATCTGATGTATCGGTTTACGGCCAACCTGACACCCGAGCATATCGAGGCAATCGCAGCCCTTGTGTTTCTGGAAATGCTAGAAGCAGGCTATGCCAGTGTGGGCGAATTTCATTACTTGCACCACCAACCTGACGGCACGCCCTATGCTGATCTGGGAGAGCTGTCAGGCCGCATTGCGGCCGCAGCGGCGACAACAGGAATTGGCCTGACACATTTGCCCGTTCTGTACACTTATGGTGGCGCAGGTCAGGCTCCGCTTGAAGCTGGGCAAGCACGGTTTGGCAATTCAGTTGATCGGTTTTTGGAATTGGTGGGGCGGGCAAATCTGATTGTCGCAGACTTGCCTGCCGATTGCTGTGTTGGGATTGCACCACACTCTTTGCGCGCGACATCGCCTGATGATCTCAAAACCACACTTGCAACACACCAATCAGGGCCCGTTCACATTCACATTGCGGAGCAACCCAAGGAGGTCAGCGAAATCAAGGCGTGGTTGGGGGCAAGGCCCGTTGAGTGGCTGCTTTCTAATTTGGATGTGACACCACCCTGGTGCCTAATTCATGCCACCCACATGACCTCAGACGAAACCATAGACATGGCCAAATCCGGTGCGGTTGCGGGTCTCTGTCCTGTGACAGAAGCGAACCTTGGCGATGGGCCGTTCAATGGTCCCAGCTACTTAAATGCTGGAGGGACATTTGGAATTGGTTCCGATTCGAACGTTTTAATTTCGCTGACGGAAGAATTGCGCACCTTAGAGTATTCACAACGCCTACGAGACATCGCCCGCAACGTATTGGTTGTTAACGAAGGCTCGGTAGGGGAAACACTGTATATGAATGCGGCCAAAGGAAGTGCACAGGCCTTGGGCCGTGGCTGCGGCGAGATTGCGATCGGGAACTTGGCCGATTTGGTTGCGATTGATAGCACTGCGCGTTCCCTTTGCATGTTGCGCCAAGATCAACTTTTGGATGGCCTAGTATTTGCATCAAAGGATACTGTCGTAACAGATGTGTGGTCCGCCGGACGACATGTAGTGCAAGCAGGCCGCCACATAAAACGCGATGAAATTGTTGCGGATTACCGATCAGCCCTGCACGGCCTAGTTGCCAAGCTTTGATCTCAATGCACTACACCAATTTCTTGCGGGGCATCTTTCTTAGTGGACCTTGAACGACCTGTGTTACTTGGATGCCATTGAAGCGACGTCGAGGCAAATCTTACTCGCTACGCTCTCAAGTGATGTGCACACTGTGGCTGATTGGCAAGTGGCGTGCGCCCTTAGAAATGGCGCAAGAAGATAAACCACACAATGCAGGCAAAGCGCTCGTAGTCTCAATTTTGGGAGTGGTTACCTCAAAAAGTGCAAAGTCGCATTACCGCGCTGGCCTGAAACTCTTGATCACACTGGACGTGAGAAAAGCGATTGCCGCAACACAAACGATTGAGGGGCCCGCAGGCGTATCAAACACATAGGCGGCTCGCAGGCCGATAACGGCAGAAAGCATCCCGATAATTGCGGCAACGATGGCCATTCCTTCTGGCGTCCGCGACAACGGCCGAGCAGCAGCAGCGGGAATAATCAGCATGGCAGCAATGAGCAGAACGCCAACAACCTTGATGGCCACCGCAACTGTGATGGCCAATGCCAACGTTAGGATCAGTTGTTCGCGTTCTGGTTTTATTCCGCTTGCATAGGCCAGATCCTCGTTTAGCGTTGAGGTTAACAGGGCCGACCAGCGCCAGCCAATCAGGGCGACGACAATGGCTGCTCCACCCCAAATCACCATGAGGTCACCACGCGAGACTGCAAGGATATCGCCAAAGAGATAGGCCATCAGGTCGATCCGCACACCCGAAATGAACGACACTGCAACCAGCCCAAAAGCGAGCGCGGAATGGGCTAGCACACCGAGCAAGGTGTCCATCGCGTAGCCCCGACCAGACAACACATTCACAGTCAGCGCCATAAGAAGAGCCACAGTCATGGTGCCGACAAAGATCGACATCGAAAACGCAAGTGACAATGCAACACCAAGGATTGCCGCATGTGCAGTGGCATCCCCAAAATAGGCCATACGCCGCCACACTACGAAACAGCCTAAAGGCGCTGCGGCAATTGCCACGCCAACGCCAGCCAAAGCAGCACGCACCATGAAATCGTCGAGCATTATCCAGCGACCTCTGTCTTGTCGCGGTTGTGGTTGTGATCACCGTGATCATGCCCGTGGTCGTGTTCATGTCTATAAAGAGCGAGTGCACCGCCCGTGCCTGTCCCAAACAGCGCGCGATACTCTGGCGCTGACGCCACCACAGCAGGAGTGCCCTCGCAGCAGATATGACCGTTGAGACATATTACGCGGTCAGAGGCGCTCATTACCACATGCAACTCATGGCTGATCATCAAGACGGCACAACCGGTGTCCTGCCGTACAGCTTCGATCTGTTGGTAAAAGGAGGCTGAACCACGTTGATCCAATCCTTGTGTCGCTTCGTCCAAAAGCAACAGATCCGGCTTGCCGATCAGTGCGCGCGCCAATAATACCCGCTGAAATTGCCCGCCCGACAGCTGTGAAAGCTGCGCCTTGGACAAGTTCGGCACGCCCGCTCGTGTCAGCGCCAAATCAATATCTGCGGCAGTAATGTCCCCCGCAAGTTTTAGGAACCGTGAAACGGTGATCGGTAGAGTTTCATCGACTTGCAGTTTCTGCGGGACGTACCCTATTTTAACGCCAATTCCTTTTTCAACGCGACCTTGGAACGGTTTTACAGCACCAATGATCGCCCGCAAAAGGCTGGTTTTCCCTGACCCGTTTGGACCCACAATCGTTACGATCTCGCCCGGTCCGATGCTTATTGAAACGTGCGATAGAACGGTTCTTGCGCCATAGCGTACACCAAGGTCTTCAACTTGAACAAGGCTCATGCGTCAGCCTCTGTTGCACAGGCAGGGCAAACACCCTCAGCCTCGACCACAGTGCGCTCTATACGAAACCCTGTGGCGCGGGCAGCATCCCCCAGAGCCCCGCGTGCAGGCGATGATTGTGTTTCGGCTACTGTGTTGCACAGGCGACAGATCATAAAGGCAGGGGTATGCGATTGGTTGGGATGGGCGCACGCAATGAACGCATTTAACCGTTCGATCTTATGGGCCAAGCCATTCGCAACTAGAAAATCAAGAGCGCGGTATGCGACAGGCGGTTGCGATCCAAACCCATCGTCACGCAATTTGTCGAGAATGGCATAGGCGCCAAGCGCCCGATGTTCCAGCAACAAAATCTCAAGCACCTTGTGACGCACGGGTGTAAAGCGAAGCCCCTCAGACGCGCAATGCGCCTCGGCTGCGGCAAGTGTGCTGCTCACACATGCATCATGATCATGGCGCATGAACCCAAGGGGGCCGCTGCTTGTTTCTCTTTTTGTGGAGTCACTTGTCATATTATTACATTTCGCTTAACCAACGCGAAGTGTAATAAAATCACATGGAGACACCGATGTCCAGAAAGCTTCTTACCCTCTCACTTACGGCGACATTGATGGGTGGGGTCGCTTTTGCGGAGACGCCTCTAGTCGCTGTGGATATTGCGCCGGTGCACTCGTTGGTCGCCCGCGTCATGGAGGGTGTCGGTACGCCAGATCTGATTGTTCAATCCGGTGCAAGCCCGCATGAATACAGCCTGCGCCCATCGGAAGCAGCCGCAATACAGAACGCCGATCTTGTGTTCTGGATCGGTGCCGATTTGACACCATGGCTTACGGACACCATCAAAACATTGGCACCAGAAGCCGCAGTCACCGCATTGCTTGAAGCCAATGGCACGATTGAGTTGGAATTCCGAGAGAATGCGTTGTTTGAAGCCCATGATCACGCAGATCATCAAGACCACGGTGATGAAGATCATGCAGACCATGAAGATGATGCCGACCACAAAGACCATGATGAACCCGACAATGAGGCGCATGACGACCACGATCACGAAGAAGCTGGACATGAGGATCATGACAATGAAAACACCGGACATGAAGGTCATGACCATGGCGCACATGACCCACACGCATGGTTATCGCCCACGAATGCAATGACATGGCTGAATGTCATTGCAGGTCAGCTTTCTGCCGCTGACCCTGAGAATGCAGGCGTGTATTTCACCAATGCGGCCGCAGGCCGCGCCGAGATCGAAACCTTGATGGCCAAGGTCAATGCAACGCTCGAGCCATCCCGCGGAGGACAGTTTATCGTTTTTCATGATGCGTATCAGTACTTTGAAGCGGATTTTGATTTTCCTGCATCTGGCGCAATTTCCCTAAGTGATGCCTCTGACCCAAGCCCGGCCCGGATCTTTGAAATTCAAACTCGCATTGCAGACGAACGTATCAATTGCGTCTTGGCAGAGCCGCAATTTAATCCTGGTCTTGTGACAACTGTTTTGGATGGTACCGAAGCACAAACCGGCATACTCGACCCACTTGGCTCTGATCTGGAACCGGGCTCAACACTTTACCCCAGACTCATCGGCAACTTGGCATCAGCTCTTGCGAAGTGCATAACGTCATCCGGCTTTAACTAAAACCTGCAGCCAATGCCGAGAACTCTCAGGTCACGCCTCATTTTATGCGCGTTCATTTTGATGGGCACATCGGCTTTTGTTTTAACAAGATAGCCAAATTGACGTGATGTTTAGCCTGCGGCTGGTGCAATCAGCCGACAAATTGTGAAATTCGGCCCTCCCCTTTCGCAACAAGACAAAGTCATTTCTCCATACCAATCTGTCCGAGCCCAATCGACAAATACGGAGAAACGGGGGGGAACCGTTTTGGCCTCGCGTGACATCTGCTGCGGCGACCTAAAGCCCTAGCCCGTCAAGTATACGTTTGGTCGAGCACTTCTCTGGCAAGTGCCAGATTGGGTTTGTATGGCATTTGGCTTGACTGGTTCTTTGCGACGACAAAGCCAACCGTCTCTTGGAGCAAGTCTTTGTTCGGTGGCGCTGCGTTTCCGAGTTTTCAACTGCCGATCTATGGCTTGACGTTACAGATTGTTGGGGCGGACAAGATCGAAATCGGCACGCTGCTTGTCTCAATCGCAGTGCTAATGCTCTTAATCAGTCGGTCATTTGGGCTGTTCCTACAAACCATGCGAATGCGGATAAATGATTGCCTGGTTGTCATGTTCGCTCCCAAAAAACCGTCATTGGCGCCGGCACCCAGAACGTACGCTTCGCCCCGCAACTGAGGCATCCAATACTTGCGCAGCGAACGGCTGGTTTTTCGCATTGCAGTGTCTGACGTCAGCGCCTATGGGTCCAAATAGGGTGATTTGATAAGAGAGTATT
>ERZ1046740.1166-NODE-1166-length-19072-cov-4.280223_pt1 | contig 19072 bp, 20 predicted proteins | sample MGYA00383093_ERZ1046740 | MGnify/ENA primary metagenome ERZ1046740 (study PRJEB29581, sample SAMEA5548363) | metagenome | biome: marine; feature: coastal; material: water | depth 25 m | study: Short-term variability in the microbial, nano- and picoplankton... | reverse complement strand
GACAACGATTGTAGAATCCGGTCTTGATATTCCTACGTCTAACACAATGATCGTGCACCGCGCGGATATGTTCGGCCTGTCGCAGCTTTACCAAATCAGAGGCCGGGTTGGGCGCTCAAAAACCCGCGCATATGCCTATCTAACCACCAAACCACGTGCACGTTTGACACCAGCGGCCGAAAAGCGACTGCGTGTGTTGGGATCGCTCGACACATTGGGGGCAGGGTTCACTCTGGCCAGTCAGGATTTGGATATTCGCGGCGCAGGGAACTTGTTGGGCGAAGAACAATCTGGCCAGATGCGGGATGTGGGATATGAACTGTATCAATCTATGCTGGAAGAGGCGATCGCCAAGATCAGGACCGGCGAGCTCCAAGGTCTCTCGCAAGTTGACGACCAATGGGCACCGCAGATCAACCTTGGTGTACCGGTTTTGATCCCCGAAAACTTTGTGCCTGATCTGGATGTGCGCCTAGGCCTGTATCGCCGTCTAAGCGGACTGCACACCAAAGTTGAACTGGAAGGTTTTGCAGCCGAGTTGATCGACCGTTTTGGTAAATTACCGAAAGAGGTCAACACGTTACTGTTGGTTGTTCGGATCAAGGACATGTGTAAGCGTGCAGGCATTGCCAAGTTGGATGGCGGCCCCAAAGGCGCAACAATCCAATTCCACAATGACAAGTTTGCGTCACCTGCGGGGTTGGTGGAATTTATTCAAGAACAACGCGGACTGGCAAAGGTTCGTGACAATAAGATTGTTGTACGTCGTGACTGGACCAAAGAAAGCGACAAAATCAAAGGCGCCTTTGGTATCGCGCGTGATTTGGCCGCTAAGCTTGTCGCGGAAAAGAAAAAGGCGCGTGCTGCCAACAAAGGCTGACCTAGGGTAAGAATATCCTGCCTTGCCAGATTGGGCGTTGCCTGCCTACACTTGTGTATTGTTTCGCCAATTGGATCAGCTGCCATGAAGACATTTCGTACGGCCCTGTTTGGGCTTGCACTCCCTATTACACTTTCGTTCGGTTCGGCCCTTTTGGCCGATGACACGGATGATCCACCTGCAAAAGATCCGCGGGCAATTGAAATTATCGAAAATGCCTCTGTGCACTTAAAAAATCAGCAGAACTTATCTGTAAACTGGTTCATTTCTTATGATGACATTGTCGATGGGCGTGAGAAGATTGCCCATACGCGCAGTGGAACAACAGTTCTGGCCCGCGAGGGTGGGTTGTATTCTTATTTGGAAGATGGCCTGAAAACCCGAGAGTTTTTCTTTGACGGGGCCAGCTTCACGGTGAATGACCCGGATCAGAATGCCTATGCCCAAATCTTGTTTTCCGGAGATTTTGAAAACTTGGTTGATCGGATAAAGGCGGAATACGATCTTGATTTGCCAATTTGGTCAATCTTGAGCACGCGTCACAAGGGGCACTATGCCGATGCCGCGGAACAGATCGCTTATTTGGGCCAAACACGCGTTGGGGGCGAATTAGCGCATCATTTGGCTCTGACCAATCATGATGAAGATTGGCAGCTTTGGATTGCAGACGACGAAGAAAACCCACGCATTATCATGATCGTTGGCACGGACCCCTATGTGCAGGGTTGGCCGCAATTTCGTGTGTATTTCACAGATTGGGACTTTGCGCCTGAGATCGCTGAGGGGGCATTTGTATTTACCCCTGATGACGATAGCGAGCGTATGACTTGGCCCAAAGTACGTAGCGAGTAGGAGCTAACATGAAACGTTTTTTCTGCGGACTCCTGATCGCGTCAATGGCGATTGGTACATCTCCTCAAGGGGTGATTTCGCTGTCCTTCCAACCGTCTCAGGCCGAAGCCCGGGGACATCGAGGAGGCGGAGGAATGTCATCGCGCCCGGCGGGACGTCCTTCTGGCGCAAAGTCGCGACCCGCATCACGCCCATCATCCGGCGGCGCACGCCCATCAACGCGACCATCCGCGGGTGCGCGTCCGTCAACAGGAACGCGGCCTTCTGCTGGAACACGTCCTTCAACGTCACGACCTGCAGCCAAACCTGCGTCACGCCCTGCGGCCACACCAGCGCCTCGTCCAGCAGCCAAGCCAGCAACACGCCCGGCAGGTGGAACCACCGCGCGTCCGCCGGGCTCTCGTCCGCCCGGTGCGCGTCCACCCGGCTCAAGGCCTCCGGGCTCACGTCCACCCGGTGCCGGTCGCCCACCGGGGTCTCGTCCTCCAGGGGGACGTCCTCCGGGGTATCATCCTCCGCATCATCGTCCGCCGGGATACCGTCCGCCGTATCACCGCCCGCCGTATTACCGCCCGCCGCATTATCATTACGGGCCGTACTATTATAACTCTGGTTGGGGTTGGTTCTTTACGGCTGTTCTGGTCAGCTCAACTTTGGTGTATGTGTCTGATCTTCCAACTGAGAAAGATTGTCAGAAGGTTCAGGAAGATGGCGAAACGCTGTATCTGTGTGATGGCGTTCTTTATCGTTCGACCTATTACGAGGACGATAAGGTTTATGAAATCGTAAGTGATTCACCTGAAGAAGAAGCCGCTGGACCGCAGACTGTGTTTGGTCTGTCGCTGACAGATCCAATGACACGTGGTGACGTGGTCAAAGAGCTTCAGCAAAAGCTGTCGGATCTTGGCTATGACGTTGGGACTCCGGACGGCGTGTTTGGCAGTTCCACCGAAGCGGCATTGCAGTGGTTCCAGTATGACAGCGAGCTTGAGCCCACTGGTATCGTGGATGCTGAGACGGCCAAGAAGCTGGGCTATGAACAGCAGTTGGCTGACGAGCCTCCCGCGGCTGAAGGTAGTGCAGAAGGTGCGTCGCAAAGTAGTGGCGAGGTCCCATCAGGGGAAGATGCGGGGGAAACCGCGACGCAAGAGCCTGAGGACAGCACAACCGAAGCTCCGCAAGACTAAGGTTCTGCTACAAAACACAAAAACGAGGCGCGCTTTTAGGAGCGCGCCTCGATGCGTTTCATCCATAACATCAGACCAAACCCAAGGGCGGCTTCAAAACCCAAGCTGGCAGCTAAGGGCACTGGGGTGCCGTCAAAGGCTAGTCCCACAGGCACGGCCAAAGCAGCCCCGACCACGGTGGCGATCGCACCCATAACGCTCGCCGCCGTTCCCGCCATATGGCCAAGTGGTTCCATAGCCATGGCGTTTAGGTTGCCAAGTGTCATGCCGACCATGAAAAACACGGATGTTTGCCATATGACAAAGCATGCAAAAAGCAGCGACCCCGTCGGAAAGTTGAGCGACGCGATCAGCATGATTGTGGAAAGCACAACCTGAACGCCAAGCGTGGTTGTTACCAAAAACCGCATTCCCAAGCGCATCACCAACCATGCGTTCAGCAGGCTGGCACTGCCAGCGACAATGGCCACCACACCAAACCAGACTGGAAACGCATCGGCGCGCCCAAAAGTGGTGCCATAGACCTGCTGTACAGAGGTCAGCATGGTGAACAGCATGCCAAGGCATAGGGACTGAACAAGTATAGAAATGCGCACCATCGGGATCGCCCACATCTCGCCCACAGCGCTAAGCAGGACGCGAAGCTGAAAGGGCCGACGGTTTTCTTTTGGCAACGGCTCAGGCAGGCGCAGGCCAAACCATATGATAGAAAACAAGGAAAACACGATAAAGGCGATGAAAATAGAGCGCCATCCGGCGAGTGCGATAAAGAGAGATCCAAGCAAAGGGGCAACCGCAGGCACCACCGTAAAGACCAACATCACAAACGACATCAGGCGTGCCATGTCTCGCCCAGAATACAGATCACGGACAATCGCAAGCGTGACCACGCGAGGTCCCGCGGCACCAATTCCCTGAAAAAGTCGAGCAACCAAAATCAATTCTAAGGACCCAGAAGCCCAACCAACGGCAGCTGAGATGCAATACAAGAAAGCACCGCCAATGATGACTGGTTTACGCCCAAAAGCATCGGACAAGGGGCCAGTGAAAAATGTACCAATTCCCATGCCCAGCACAAAGCTGGTCAAGATCAACTGGGCTCTGTTGAGGTTGTCTGGGCTCAGCTCGGCACCAATTTCGGGCAGGGCAGGCAACATCGCATCAATAGAAAAGGCGATGGTGGCAAACATCATTGCACACAGCGCCACAAACTCGACGCGAGACATATTGGATTGCTGGGTCATGATGTTGGTCGATCGTCCTGATTGTCGGCGTGAGGCACATCTGTGGTCTTATGATGACCCAACCTGCCAATAAGCCATTCGGAATGTGCTGCGTGCCTCTCGGCTGTGATCCTGCCAAATTGCTGGATAACAAAGGCAAAAATACCAAGCCCCACGAAAATGAAAACGGTTGTGCCGATCTTGCCTAAGGTCGTGACAGGCACGAGCGAACCGTATCCAACAGTCGAAAGTGTGATAACGGAAAAGAAATAGCTGTCGACCCAACTCCAACCTTCGACAAAGTGAAAAAACACAGTGCCGCCCAGAATGACCGGGGCAATCAGCAGAAAAAGAAAGAATATCCGTTTACTTGGGATCATGCCTCGGCTTGTCCTTCCTTCATCTCGCGGATGACTTTGACCCAAAGATCGCTTGGTTGCGCACCGGGAACAGCATGCTGATTATCGACAATAAACGTCGGAACTGAATTCACACCCATCTGACGGCTGTGACTATCGCGCTCGCGAATGCTGTCTGCGTCTGAATCCGATTTTAGCAATTTGCCTACAAGCGATGCATCCAACCCTGCACTGTCCGCCACATCACAAAGAACTTCGTGATCGCCAATATCACGACCCTCTTTGAAATAGGCTTTAAACAGGGCGTTGACGACGGCGTTTTGCTTGCCTTCGATCCCAGCCCAATGGATTAAGCGATGCGCGTCCACCGTGTTGGGAGTGCGTTTGATGGCTGCAAAATCAATCTCCAGACCTTCTTCTTCGGCGTGTTTGGCAATCTCGCCGTAAACCCGCACCGCGTTTTCTTTGCCACCAAATTTGGTCTCAAGATACTCGCGTCGGTCCATGCCTTCTGCCGGCATATCCGGGTTCAACTGAAAGGGATGCCATTCGATCGCAAAGGGATGATCGGGTTCTGCCTCCATAGCGCGCTCAAGGCGGGCTTTGCCAATGTAGCACCAAGGGCAGATCGGGTCGGAAAGAATGTCGAGTTTAATCATTGGTTTGCCTCAAATTGAATACGCAAAGCGCGGCGGCTTAGCTTGCCATTGGGGTTGGTTGGAAGAGCGTCAAGCCGCTGAAATAGGCGTGGCTGCTTATACCGGGCCAGAGATTGTTCGACATAAGCTTTAAGGGCTGCATCGTCCAGTGGTTCGTCAGAGGTGTAAAAGGCTGCAATAACACACACATCTTGTTTCACCTCGACGTCTGTGGCTCCGACAGATTGAATACCCGGAAAGCGCGACAGGACGGCCTCAATCTCGAGCGGGGATACGCGGTATCCGCCTGCGTTCATCATGTCGTCGGCGCGGCCGGCGTAATGGATGTAGAAATCGTCGTCCATTGTGCCGCGATCTCCAGTTACGAACCAATTGCCTGTAAATTTGGATGCCGTATCATTTTGGGCGTTCCAATACTTCAGCATCAAACCGGGATCATTGCGATCGATGGCAATTGTGCCTTCTTCACCCAACGGCACCGGGGCGCCGTTTTCATCCACCAGAGCGATACAGCGACCCTTTTGCGGTTTGCCCAGTGTATTGGGATGGGCCGGAGATGCCGGGCTGGCCGAGATAAAGGTTGAGCATTCCGACATGCCGTAAGCCTCATAAAGAGCTGTGCCAGTGGCCTCTGACCAGTCATCTCGGATGGATTCAGACAGCTTTTCGCCCGCTGACAATCCGTGGCGCAGATCGGGCAGGTGGATATCCGGGTGGTCTGACAGCATTTTGCGGTACACACCGGGAGCGGCTGCAAAAATTGTGGCTTTATGGGCTTTCAGCAATTGTGGAAGGGCCTTGATATCCACGCCTTTGGCCGGGATTAGCGCGGTTGCCCCAACCGACCACGGGTCCATCAAGCCTGTGCCCAAAGTATAGGTCCAGTTGAACGCACCCGCATGCATCAAGCGATCGCTGCTTTGTAGGCCATACCAGCCTTGGTGCATCATTTGGCGCGCCCATATTGCGCGGTGCGCGTGGCATACAGCGCGGGGCACGCCAGAGGTCCCTGACGTATAGATGATGTAGCCCATGCGTTCCGGATTACCCATGTGGAATTGGGCTGGAGGCAGATCACGCATGTTCTCAAGCATATCAATCGTCAACTGTGGGGTTCCCGGCGTCTCGGGGCACGCAATTTCGGGATCGCGTAGGATTGCGGCCGGAGACAATTCGGCTACCATTTTGGCAACTTCCGTTTCGGTCAATTGCGAAGACGTCGGTGCTGGGACCAACCCAACCGCAATTGCCCCGAGATAGGCGATGGGAAACTCTACGGTGTTTCCCAACCGCATCAAAACCCGATCACCGGGTTTTAAACCCGATGCAAGCAATCCAGCCCCTGTACCCAGAATGGCTGCTTTCAGGCGCGCATATGACCACAAGTCAGCCCCTGCAAGAGACATCACCGCCAATGCGGTTTTTGTCGGCGTGGTATCAGCATGCGCCAGTACATAGGCGGCCATGTTGAATGGGTTTGGGGGCGGGGCATGACGGCCCTGATCAAATAGAGAAAGCATCTGAGTGTGGTAGGCCTAGGCTTGTTGAGTTGCAAGTGGAGGGGGGAGCGGTTTAGAACAACGCGCATGACAAATAATGATCCCAAGTCACTAATCCAGGTCGCGCGCGAAAACGGTCAGCACGATCATGTCGAGCCTCTTGATTTGGGGATGCGTGTTCGAGAACTACGCAAAGCCAGCAACTGGACATTGGAACAAGCGGCCAAACAAGCAGGTTTAGCGCGTTCGACCTTGTCTAAGATTGAAAATGGGCAAATGTCGCCCACTTACGATGCCTTGAAAAAGCTGGCTTTGGGATTGGAAATTTCTGTCCCTCAGTTGTTCACGGCCCCGCAACAAGAAAAAGTGAATGGCCGCCTTGCCGTGGTGAAATCCGGAGATGGTGTACGACAAGCCACCACTACTTATGAACACGAATTGCTGGCGGAGACGCTGACACGGAAGAAAATGCTACCTTACCGCGCACGAGTGCGGGCTCGATCCATTGATGAATTTGATGGATGGGTGCGTCACGATGGTGAAGAGTTTTTGTTTGTCCTGACAGGGGTAATTCATCTTTACACTGAGTTTTACGAACCCATAGAAATGCGCCGCGGAGACAGCGCGTATTACGATTCAACAATGGGCCATAACGTCGTATCGTTGTCAGACGAGGATGCGACGATCTTGTGGGTCACGTCACTGGTGTGACGACAGCGATCCTGTTGAAAGCGAAGCAAAATATGAATTCGCAATATCTTGCGTGATTTCACAGACAGCCAAAGCAGTGTAAAGAACGCTCTAACACAATCTTGAAAAGGAGAGACCATGTCTTGGTTGCCGAGCTTAATAACAGATACACCCGAAGCAGGTTTTGAACTGGCTGTTAAACTGTCTCGCATGGCAGTGAAAATGACACAGCCTGATGACGAAGCCAGAGGAAAGATGCGCCCTGATTATGCTAATAACGCTGATAGCCTGACAATGGTATCTCACGTTGTGGCTACACACTTTCAAACCGTTGCCCAAGCAAATAATTATTGGCGCTAAGACGCTGTCGTACGGGATAAAAGAGGCCAAAGACCCATTTTAATTGGTCTTTGGCAAACGAACTGTGCTGTGAGAGTTCAAAGTTTGCCTAAGGTTGAGGTCAGATCACCATACCCAGTAAAGCGGTGCTCAAAAGCGAGTCCAAGGCGTTCGGCGCATTCGCGGGCCTTTTCAACAAGTTCGGGGTCGTTGACCTGAGCCTGATACACCAACTTGGTGTAATTGCCGAAATACATGTCACGCAATTCCGGATGACGATCGAGCCCCATGGGTTTCCACACGAAGGCATCAAACTGCCGTGTCAGGAAGTCGGTGAGGTAAAATGTGCCCAGTTCGTCTTCGCTTTGTTCTGCAAATCGATCATTGCCCTCAAAAAAGCTATAACAATGCGGTCCTTGGACCATTTCAACGCCAATTTCATCACAAGTCTTCTTAAGCATTCCACCCGTGCCGCAATCGGCATAGACGACAAAAATCTCATCATACTCTGCGCGGTGTTTTTCAACAGCAACTCGGACTGCGTCAGGGATTTTTTCAGGACGTAGGTGAAGATTGGCGGGCAAACACGTGAGGTCAAGATGGGTCCAGCCGTTGACCTCGCGCAAATCCAAGATTTCTCGGGCCAAGGCCCCACAGGCGAGCAACAAAATGTTGCCAGGCTTGCCTTCGGTGACAAATGTTTCTGTCTGGGTGTCAGAGACCGTGATATTCATCAAGTTAAACTCCCAAAAAACAAAGGCCCGCCAGTGGGTTGGCGGGCCAAATTTAAGTCATCTAAAGGCCTGCTTAGGCGTTCAAAGCATTGTGCTTTCGGCTCATCATATCCTTAGCCGTTTCTACCGCAACAGCCGCGTCGCGACAATATGCGTCGGCGCCAATGGCTTTGCCGAACTCTTCATTCAAAGGCGCGCCACCGACTAAAACAATATAGTCTTCACGCACACCTTGTTCGATCAGCGTATCAATCACAACCTTCATATAGGGCATGGTTGTGGTCAAAAGGGCTGACATACCCAAGATATCAGGCTCTTCTTTTTCCAGCGCTTCAAGATAGTTATCCACCGGATTGTTGATGCCCAGATCGACAACTTCAAACCCGGCACCTTCCATCATCATGGACACAAGGTTCTTGCCGATGTCATGGATGTCGCCCTTGACCGTGCCGATTACCATCTTGCCCACACGAGGTGCGCCAGTTGCGGCCAAAAGTGGTTTGAGGATGGCCATGCCACCTTTCATTGCGTTGGCGGCCAGCAAAACCTCGGGCACAAACAGAATACCGTCCCGGAAATCGGCGCCAACGATGGTCATACCGCCCACCAGAGCTTCGGTTAGAACGCGGTAGGGTTCCCACTCACGTTCCAAAAGGATGTTCACGGCCTCTTCGATCTCTTCTTTGAGACCATCGTAGAGGTCGTCGAACATCTGTTGAACCAGTTCTTCGTCGTCCAGTTCTGACAGGATGATATCGTCTTCTTCCGACATGAGCATTCCTCTGATAGCCGACGCGTTGGCCGGGTTTTGTGGCGTTTTCCCACATTTGTTCATTTTTGGGCAAGTCGACTGTCAAATTTGCGACATGGCCCGTTCTTAGACCGACTTATCTTATGAAAACAGCGAACCCCCAATGAAAAATATTCATGCAAATTGTGAGGCTTGTTGTAAGTGTTCCCTATTTGTTCTAAAGATCATCAAATGAAACCAGAGCAAAACCAAATGATTGGACCTGACAGGCGGCGTGGACGCGGCGCGTTGAGCAATCATAGTGGTCGGTTTGACCTTACCCGTGTCGAAGAAAATGATGGATGGGATATTGCAGAGCAACGCCCTGCATTTCGCACGAACGTCACCAATGAGATGGCTAAAAGCATTATCAACCGGAATACGTCACCTGATATCGCCTTTGATCGTTCGATAAATCCCTACAGGGGGTGCGAGCACGGGTGCATCTATTGCTTTGCGCGTCCGACACACAGTTATTTGGGGCTATCGCCCGGATTGGATTTTGAAACACAAATTATCGCGCGACCTAATGCTGCCGAAGTCTTGGAACGTGAGCTGCGACGTAAATTCTATTCTGTGGCTACTATGGCGATCGGGACAAATACGGACCCTTATCAACCTGCCGAAAGGGATCTGGGTATCATGCGGGACTGTCTGGACGTTCTAAGCGCGTTCAATCACCCCTTGGCCATTGTCACCAAGGGCACGTTGATTGAACGCGATATTGACCTCTTGGCGGATATGGCGGGCCGCAATCTTGTGCATGTGGGGGTGTCTGTGACCACAATGGATCGTTCTTTATCCCGGCTAATGGAGCCGCGCGTTCCTTCGCCAGAACGGCGGCTCAAAACAATCCGAAGGTTAAGTGATGCAGGTATCCCTGTGAAAGTGATGATGGCCCCAGTTGTACCATCGATCACCGATCACGAGATCGAAGCCGTATTGAACGCCAGCAAACAAGCGGGCGCCACAGCCGCATCATGGATCATGTTGCGTTTGCCACTGGAAGTGTCAGGAATGTTTAAAGAGTGGCTAGTGGGCCATTTTCCAGATCGCGCCGAACGTGTCATGGCACGCGTGCGCGAAATGCACGGTGGCAAAGACTATGACGCCGCTTGGGGGCGTCGCATGCGCGGTGAAGGGCATTACGCAAGCATGATTGCGGCACGGTTCAAAATAGCGTCACGGCGATTGGGTTTGGCACAGGACCTACCAAAACTGTCAGATGATTTGTTCCGTCCCCCGATGAGGGCGGGGGATCAGATGTCGTTGTTCTGAACGGTTTTAGGTCGCCAACGCGGCGATGTTTTCACTCACGCTACGAGCCTTGGCTATAGCAAGATCTGCAATTTTTTGATGCTCGGTTGCGCCGCAGGCAGCGATTTCGTGATCAAAAGCAATGCGCGCTTTTTCCAAAGCTTCAAGTTCAGTGGGGCGCACTTCAAAAGCGTATTCCAAAGGGGCGTCTGGCGCCAAAATCCCTTCATTACGCAGCTTTTCTTCGGCAATTTCGCGCGCCGCAGGTGTCATTTTGTCAAACAGAATGCTCATCGTGGTCTCCTTAACCGGGCCAAAACAGACGCGCTTGTGTCAGTCAGGATGCGGGTCCGTCGCCTCGGCGCGCTCACTTTGGGTCAGCCTTTGGGGGTAGGACACTGATCTAAGTCAAATTGAGACAGGAGGTCGCAACGCGAAAAGGCCGGAAAATTTAATTTCCGGCCCCTTATGGTCGTGCGTTATGGTCGTGCGTTCAAACGATCTTAGCCGCGGCGTCTGCGGTTGCGACGGGCAGGGGTTGCCTTAGCGTCGTCTCCGGTGCCATCCCCAGCGGACGAAAATGCGCCCAAAACGCTGGTTATTTGATCTAGTGTCGGACGGGGGCCGCGTTCGTTTTCTTCTAATGCCTTGCGCATTGCATTAAGATGCTCGGGCATGGTGCCGCAACAGCCACCAATAATGGTGGCACCACAATTCCGCGCCATAACCGCATATTCCCCCATCAATTCGGGCGTGCCGTCATAGTGGATGTGCCCATCCACATATTTTGGAATACCGGCGTTGCCTTTGGCAACAATCGGACGCTCGGTGCCTTGGGCGGCAAACCCAAGCACGGTGCGCAACAGATCGGATGCCCCGGTACCACAGTTGGCCCCATAGCCAAGCGGCGGGTTGGAGAGGCTCTCAACCATTTGCACCATGTCTTGGCTGGTCACGCCCATCATCGTGCGCCCTGCTGTGTCAAAACTCATCGTGCCGCACCAGGGCATATCTGCGAGGCCAAAGGCTTCGGCAGCGGCGCGGTACTCTTCTGGGGCTGAAATGGTTTCCAGCCACAAAACATCTGCACCGCCTTCTTTCAGTCCCTCGGCCTGCTCATGAAAGATTTCTACAGCATCCGCGTGGCTTAGCGATCCGACGGGCTGCATGATGTCGCCTGTCGGGCCAACAGAGCCCGCAACAATCACCGTGCGCCCAGAGGCGTCCGCCACTTCGCGGCCCAGTTCAGCTGAAATGCGAGATAACTCGCGCGCCCTGTGACCCGCATCATGTAATTTGAGCCGTGAGGCGTTGCCACCAAAAGAATTGGTCAAAAACAAGTCACTGCCATTGTCCACAGCATAGCTATAAAGCTTTTTGATCTTGTCAGGCTCTTGCTCGTTCCAGAGCTCTGGCGCATCGCCAGACATCAGACCCATATTGAACAAGTTGGTGCCTGTGGCACCGTCGGCCATGATCCAGTCACGGGTTTCCAGCATTTTTCTGAGTGCGTTGGACATCGGACTTTTCCTATAAACTTAAGATACGATTTGCGAGCACATGTCTCATGCGACTGGACGCAGAGCAAATCCTTTTTGCTCATGGTGATTATGAAGACTAAATGGATTTCTCTTGCGCAAATAAAAAAAAGTTGCGCGAAACCAATGGCTACACGCAACTTCAATCAGGCAATAAAACCTAGATCAGGCTTCGTCCATGACCTGTTGTTTGGCCTTGGCAAGACACTCGGCGCGTTTGGCGCGAATTTCATCATCTGTTGCCTTGCCTTCAAGATCACCAGCCACTTTGCGCACAACGTCTTCGTGTCCCGCTTCCTCAAAGTCAGCTATAATGACGCTTTTCGCATAGTCTTCTGCTGCGCCGCCGGATTTCCCGAGCAGTTCGGCGGCCCACAGGCCAAGCAGCTTATTTGCACGGGCATCAGCCTTAAAGTTCATTTCCTCATCATGGGCAAATTTTGCTTCAAATGCATTTTCACGGTCGTCAAAGGTGGTCATAAGCGAAGTCCCTTGGGTCAATTGTTGTCGTTCCCTATATGAGCATTCGGGCGCATCGCCGCAAGGGTTACAGGTACGCTTGCGACAATGCCGCCCATGATTTATGAGAACGCCATAGAGTGGGGGACTCGCCCCAGTATGACAAGAAAGAGACTTTCATGGCGCGCGGTAAGAAAATTTACGAAGGCAAAGCCAAGATTTTGTTCGAAGGCCCTGAGCCAGGCACGATTATCCAGTATTTCAAGGATGATGCGACGGCGTTCAATGCCGAGAAAAAAGATGTCATTGACGGCAAAGGCGCATTGAACAATCGCCTGTCTGAATACTTTATGACTGGCCTGAACCAAATTGGTGTCCCGACGCACTTTCTGAAACGCCTCAATATGCGCGAGCAACTTGTGCGGTCTTGTGAAATTATTCCGCTTGAAATTATCGTGCGGAATTTCGCCGCAGGTACAATGAGTAAACGTTTGGGGATCGAAGAAGGCACACAGTTGCCGCGTCCCATCGTTGAATATTGCTACAAAGATGACAGCTTGGGCGATCCGCTGGTCTCGGAAGAGCACATCGCAGCCTTTGGATGGGCCAGCCAGCAGGACATGGACGATATTTTGGGGCTCGCGCTGCGGGTCAATGATTTTATGTCTGGTGTCATGTTTGGCGTTGGCATCAAGTTGATCGATTTCAAAATTGAAATTGGCCGCGTCTTTGACGGGGATTTTCAACGCCTTGTGGTTGCCGATGAAATCAGCCCGGATAGCTGCCGATTGTGGGACATGGAAACCAACCAGAAACTCGACAAAGACGTGTTTCGCCGTGATTTGGGAAGCCTAACAGACGCTTACGCCGAAGTGGCGCGCCGTCTGGGTGTATTGCCAAAGGGCACAGGCCCTAAGCCGACGCTTGTGAACTAAGACAACGTGCCCAAAATGGGTGCAGAACGACGTATTTTTGCCAAAGCGAAGCACAATGGATGTTTCAGCATGGCCAGACCGGAGAGAAAGACCAATGAAAGCGCGTGTCTATGTGATGCTGAAAAACGGAGTTTTGGACCCCCAAGGCGAGGCTGTGCGCCACGCTTTGGGATCGCTTGGATTTGATGGCGTTGAAGGCGTACGTCAAGGCAAAGTCATTGAGCTGGACCTTGCCGAAGGTTCAACCGAGGCGACCGTCAATGAGATGTGCGAAAAGCTATTGGCAAATACCGTGATCGAAAGCTACCGCGTGGAGCTGATGTGATGAAAGCTGCGGTCATTGTATTTCCCGGATCAAACTGCGACCGCGACCTTACGGTGGCGTTCGAACGCGCGGGCATGGATGTCACAATGGTGTGGCACAAGGATACTAGCCTGCCAGAAGGTCTTGATATTGTGGGTGTTCCGGGCGGGTTTTCCTTTGGTGACTACTTGCGTTGTGGGGCTATTGCAGCCAACTCTCCGATCTGTCGTTCACTGATTGCCCATACTGAGCGCGGTGGATATGCCTTGGGCGTTTGTAATGGTTTTCAAATACTAACAGAAACCGGCATTCTACCGGGTGCATTGCGTCGCAACGCCGGGCTAAAGTACATTTGCCGCACAGTTGGACTGAAGGTTGAAAACAACGAGACGGCGTTTACCAATGCTTATGAAAAGGGCCAAGTGATTGACGTGCCTATCGCGCATCACGACGGCAATTATTTTGTAGACGACGCTAAGCTGGCTCAATTGCAAGGCGAGGGGCGTATTGCCTTTACCTACACGGACAATCCCAATGGATCAGTGGCTGACATTGCAGGTGTGATTTCCAAGAATCGCCGCGTTCTGGGCATGATGCCACATCCAGAACGAGCTGCAGATGATGAGCACGGAGGCACCGATGGGGTGGCAATGTTCCGCTCGCTGGTCGATCAACTGACCACTGCCTGACTTGAGGCCGGATGCAGAGCGGCGTACTCTCGGTCAAATGGAAACGCTGCCGCTTGACACCACTGATAGCCCAAAGCCGCGCTCGGGAAACTGGCGATTGCGCGTTGGGCTTGCCGTGGTTCTGGCGATAGCCGCCCTTACGATTACAATAACCAATTCGTTTCTGACGGATCGTTTTACCCAAAACACACGAAACCGCGCCGAACTGCGTTTGGCGCTGTATTCTGGCAACCTGCAATCCGAATTGCGGCGAAATGCCATTGTGCCGCAACTACTGGCCAAAGACCCCGCCCTCATTTCTGCTTTGACGTCGGGTGATTTTTCGCTTTCGACAGCGCGGCTGATCTCTTTTGTTGAGGAAATAGGGGCGGAGTCCTTGATGTTGCTCGATTCCGATGGGCGCACGGTTGCGGCCACAGACCGCACGAAACTCGGTGCGATTTATCGGGGTAAAGAATTTTTTATCAATGCGTTACGGTCCAATCTTACAGTGTTTTCTTCTGAAAAGAATGATGCTGGTGCTTATAGTTTTACCTATGCGCGTCGGCTGGACTTTCAGGGACAAGTCATTGGGGTGATTGCGGTCGAGGCCGATCTACAAAAGTTCGAACGGGCATGGGCTGGCATTTCGGACTCGGTTTTTGTCACCGACAGTCAAGGCACGATCATTCTAACAACCGAACCGCGATGGCGTGGGCTCACCGAAGAGGTGGCACTGGTGCGTCAACCCGCAGAAGGGGCGATCGAACGCGCCATTCAGGCCACGTCAGATTGGACCCAAGTGCCCGCAGACGCTTATATCCGCGGTGAGGGTGTTATGCGTGAAGACGCCCGCATTCCGTTTCGCGGTTGGCGCATGACCTCGTTTACAGGCTATACCAGTGTCCGTGAAAAGGTGAACGCGGTACTTGCTCTTGAAATTATGGTGTTTGCGGTGCTTTTGGCCTTGGTTTTCTATGGCCTGAACCGCAAAAACCTATTGCGAATGGCGCTGTTCCAAAGGGAATCCGCAGATTTACGGGCCTTGAATTTGCGTCTTCAACGCGAGATATCTGAGCGGGAACGCATGCAGGAAAGCCTAGCAGTGGCCGAACAATCCTTGGCCCAAAGTTCCAAACTGGCGGCCTTGGGCGAAATGTCGGCTGCGGTCAGCCATGAGCTGAACCAACCCTTGGCAGCAATGAAGACCTATCTGGCTGGCGCGCGGTTGTTGTTGCGGCGCAATCGACCTGATGAAGCGATGTCGTCGTTTCAACGTATCGACGATCTGATCGAACGAATGGGTGCGATTACAAAGCAATTAAAATCTTATGCGCGAAAGGGTGGGGATGACTTCCATCCTGTTGAAATGACAGACGCTTTGAATTCTGCGTTGTCGATGATGGAGCCGCAATTGCGCCAACGACACGTACGTATCGGGCGCATTTTACCAGACGAGCCCGTGCGCGTGATGGGGGATCGCTTGCGTATTGAACAGGTTATTATCAACCTTTTGCGCAACGCGCTCGACGCCACCAAAGGCGAAGCTGATCCAGAGATTGAAATTCTTCTGGCCGCTGGCGAAACCGCCACACTAACGGTGCGCGACAATGGGGATGGTATCGAGAATTTGGATGATCTGTTCGAGCCGTTTTTTACAACAAAACAACCTGGCGATGGGGTCGGGCTCGGGCTGGCGATTTCGTCTGGTATCATAAGCGATCTGGGCGGCCGTTTGACGGCCCGCAATGGCACAAACCGGGGGGCTGTTTTTGAAGTTCAGCTTCCCATTTTAACTGATGAGATTGAGGCAGCGGAGTAAAAGGTCATGGCACAAGGTATGAAAATCGCCATCGTTGACGACGAACAGGACATGCGGCAATCGATCAGCCAATGGTTGGCGTTGTCGGGGTACGACACCGAAACATTTGCGAGCGCCGAGGACGCGCTCAAGTCGTTGGGATCGGATTATCCGGGCATTGTGATCTCGGATATTAGAATGCCCGGAATGGACGGGATGGTGTTCTTGAAAAAGTTGATGGGGGCAGACAGTGCGTTACCAGTGATCATGATCACTGGGCACGGTGATGTGCCGATGGCGGTTGAGGCCATGCGGGTAGGGGCCTTTGATTTTCTGGAAAAACCATTCAACCCGGATCGGATGAGCCAGCTTGCCAAGAAGGCGACGACGGCGCGGCGGCTGACGCTGGATGCGCGGGCTTTGCGACGCGAGTTGAGCGATGGCGGGCAGCTAATCAAAAAACTGATCGGGTCGAGCCCTGTCATGGAACGTCTAAAAGAGGACATTTTGGACTTGGGGCAGGCCGATGGTCATGTGCTGGTGGACGGCGAGACAGGGACCGGCAAAACCCTCGTGGCGCATGCATTGCATGCCGTGGGAAGCCGGGCAGGTAAGAAATTCGTTCTGGTCAGCTGTGGGGCCTTCGAGGAAGAGGCACTGGCGCGCCGAATTTTCGGACCGATGAACCCGGAAGACAGCCAACTTCCAGCCATTGAAGAGGCCCGCGGTGGGACGCTGGTCTTGGAGGATGTTGAGACACTCAGTGATGTTCTGCAGGCTAAATTATTAAATGTTATCAATGAACAAGGTAACCCGGCTGAAACACGAATTGTGGCGATTTCGAACCTTCAGGAACAGGATCGCACCTGCGAAGATGCGCTGCGTTCTGATCTGTTTTATCGCCTTGCCGCTTTGCGGATCACAGTGCCGCCGCTTCGTCAGCGGGGTGAAGATATCCTGACTTTGTTTACACGCCTGAGTGAGCAGTTTTCGGACGATTATGGATGTGACGCGCCTAAGATCAGCGCGCAGGAAGCTGCACAATTGTTGCAGGCACCTTGGCCTGGAAACGTGCGTCAGCTCATCAATTTAGCGGAACGCGCGGTGCTGCAAAGCCGTCGTGGAGAGGGTACGATTGCCTCGCTTTTGATCAATGATCATGAGGAAATGCAGCCCGTGATGACCACCGAAGGCAAGCCGTTGAAAGAGTATGTGGAAGCCTTTGAACGGATGTTGATCGACAACACGATGCGCCGTCACCGTGGGTCTATCGCGGCCGTGATGGAAGAGCTTTGCCTGCCACGACGAACCCTGAACGAGAAGATGGCGAAATACGGCCTTCAACGCGCGGATTATCTTTGAACCAGTGAAATGACCGTTTTGTACAAAAGTTTTGAACGAAATCTCTGTTTTGTACAAAACGGAAATTGGTGATTTCCGGACATTGTGAGGGGCCTTTCCGAAGAAGCGAAAGGTGGTAACTAACGTTCGCTATGTGGGAACAGGCTACCACCGAGCGATTAGGGGAATTGGCGCTGCCGGCGAATGCCGTTCTTCGTAAATTGTGGCGCGAACGGCGGTCCCGAGCCCAAGTTGACCGCTGCGGTGCTCTGCTTGAATGGCTGATTTTGGTGATCCCCGTTTGTGAACCGCGACCAGATTGTCCTCTTGCTCCAAAATGCTTTTGAGTAATTCATTGGCAAGTGCTTTGGTAGAGCAGGAAAAATCCACGGACTAAACATGATTCCATCGCATGAAAAACCAAACGTAATTCTAATTTTAGCTGATAATATGGGATTCGTGGATCTGGGTGTAACGGGCTCGGAGATCAATACACCAAACATTGACACATTGGCACGAGACGGCGTTTTGCTTTCTGCGATGTATAATTGTGCCAGATGTTGCCCGACGCGGGCCTCCTTACTAACGGGGCTCTACCCCCACAACGCTGGCGTAGGGCATATGGGTGCGAATTTGGGGACGCCTGCGTATCAGGGGTTCTTGCGCAACGACAGCGCAACCATTGCTGAACATCTGCGCGCGGATGGCTACAGAACGCTCATGTCCGGCAAATGGCACGTGGCCGGAGACTTTGAAGCCCGGAAGATCGACAGCTGGCGTGTTGGTGACGTTGAACATCCAACACCGCGCCAACGTGAATTTGACCACTTTTAGGGAATTATGGACGGCGCAACGCACTTTTTCTCGCCCCATTACATGTTGGAGGAAGACAGCCGTGTCGAAACCGTTCCTGACGATTTTTATTTCACAGATGCAATAACGGATAAAGCCATCGGCATGATCGAAAGGGGCGGTTAACGACGACAAGCCCTTCTTTTTGTATCTTGCACACACGGCACCCCACTGGCCGCTTCACGCCCATCCAGAGGATATTGCCAAGTACGATGGCGTCTATGCAAAGGGTTGGGATCACATTCGGACGGCCCGCCATGAAGAAATGAATGGGCAGGGTGTTTTCCAAACCAATTGGGACATCTCACCTCGGGATGAGGGCGTACATCGTTGGGCTAGTGAGAAAATCAAGATTGGGAGGCCAGCAAAATGGCCACCTATGCGGCCATGGTGGACCGTATGGACCAATCCATCGGTACGTTGATTGCGGCGCTCAAACGGCTAGATAAATTTGAAAACACGCTGATCCTGTTCTTGTCAGACAACGGGGGGTGCGCTGAATTCATGGCCGAAGACGGATGGGCGCAGTTCTATCCTGACCTGACCCATGACGGCAAAAAGATCACAATGGGCAATGTGACCGATCTGCACCCCGGCGATGCGCAAACATTTCAAAGCTACGACAAACCTTGGGCAAACTTATCGAATGCCCCCTTCCGCCTCTTTAAGCACTACGTTCACGAAGGAGGAATTTCGACACCACTT
>ERZ1046740.1165-NODE-1165-length-19090-cov-24.056738_pt1 | contig 19090 bp, 24 predicted proteins | sample MGYA00383093_ERZ1046740 | MGnify/ENA primary metagenome ERZ1046740 (study PRJEB29581, sample SAMEA5548363) | metagenome | biome: marine; feature: coastal; material: water | depth 25 m | study: Short-term variability in the microbial, nano- and picoplankton... | reverse complement strand
GTGATAGTTGAGTTTCAGACACACCACGAGCAGCATAAATCTTTTTTAAAAAACTCGGAATATCATCTGAGTAAGAATCTAATAAAGTTAAATCTAGCTGCCTAGTTAACATCACTCACCAGGCGCACGTAAGCATCGAAGGATTTATCAGCACTTTTACTACCGCCATAAAAAAATGGCACATCAATTGCAATATCGGCACTTTGTTGCTTTGAGCTCCAGTACGATTTAAGCTGAGTATTTTGAAAATAGTCTTGATTAATTAACAAGTCATTATCGCTATATACCAATAATGTTCTTAATTCGGCTTCAGTAGGCAGGCGCCAATTAACCTGCTTGCAAAGGTTCACCGCATTGATTGCTTTAACATAGGCTTGAGTATTGCAAAACTCAGTCCAATGGCAATTATGTGAATAATCACCATTTTCAATGCCAGTTTTGCCATCAAACCAAGTATAAGTGTTTTGTGTATCTTGCAGGCCTTTGGTATTGAGCTTTACTTCCCACACGAGTTTTGATTGATCATCCAATACACATCGATGATCAGTAGAGGTATTTTTTAAAATACTGCCTTGATCAGACACCTTAAATAACTGAGCGTTTGATGCGCTCATTATTGATAAGCCTATAATAAATAAAATTCTAAACTTCATGGGTAATTAACTGAGTAATTCTTTTGGCACTTTCTGGTGCCATGTTAAGGCCATTACGAAAATGACCTGTATTCAAGTAAACATTATCAAACTGAGCGTACCTACCTAACATTACTTTGGAAGATTTGCTCGCTGGCCTAAATCCTGACCAATGGTGTTCAACCTCAGCTTTTGCTAATATCTCAAATCGCTGTGAAGCAAACTCATGCAATGCTTCGCAAGTTTGCCCATCAACCGAACGATCAAAACCAACATTTTGCATGGTTGAGCCTACTAGTATACGCCCATCTTTTCTAGGAATGATGTAACGACCCTGATCAAGCACAATGTGTTTAACAATTGATGTTTCAGACTTGAGCACAATCATCTGTCCCTTCATGGGAAAGATTTCTTCTGTTAGTGATAACCACTCAGAACTCCAAGCACCAGAGCAAACCACAATATGGCCAGCTGCATAATTCTTTTGATTGGTTTTAACCCCAATAGCGTGATCATCTTTAGCAAGCAACCCTTCAACTTTGGTGTGCTCAACAATATTAACACCTTTGTTGACAATATCTGCTTTAAGTGCTTTTAGCAATCTTGGGTTGCGAACTTGAGCAATGTTAGCAAACAACGCACCTTGAGGGTGGGACTGATAAGTCAGATTGTATTTTTGCATCCAAGCTTTTGCCTCGGGCGTGTCAAACTCATCCATCATCAATAAACCTGATTTTAAATACTGCGGATCAAGCCCAGTATCTTCATGAATTTGCGCACAAAGCTGCTCGTAAACCTGCTGCGAAGCAATACTTAACTCATTGGTTAAGTCGTCATACTGCCATGGATACAAGGGAGAAATAATACCGCCACCCGCCCAAGAAGATTCTTGCGCACATTGACTCTGATCAAGCAAAGTAACACTAACACCAGCAAGTGTTAATGTTCGGGCTGTCATCATGCCAATCACGCCACCACCAATGACCAGACAATCACTCATTCGTCCGCCCTCTTACTATCCCTAATATCAGCCAAAATCAATAAAAACACGCCCATAACAATTGTTATATCAGCAACATTGAATACTGGCCAGTAGAAATCTTGATAGTGCAGATCGATAAAATCAATCACAAAACCCAGTGCTGCTCGGTCAATTAAATTACCTACTGCGCCGGATAACACTAAACTCAAAGCGCCTAATTTGAGTGTGTGGTGCTGGCTGGTTTTTGCTATCCAAATAATAATAACCAAGCTAGCAATAATAGAAATACTCAGTAAAAAATATTGCTGCCAGCCATCCTGATCGGCTAAAAAGCTAAAAGCGGCACCATAATTATGCACATGAGAAAAGCTCAAAAAAGAGGTGATTTCAAGCGTTTCATGCGGCTTGATATAACCATAAACCAATAACTTGGTTAATTGATCAACAACGATCAATAATACGGCTAAAAGGTACCATCTAGTGTGAGTCATGCTTTATTTGGGTTGTATTTAATAATAGTAACAATAGGCACCACAAAACCAACAATAACCACTACCCAAAGTAAACTACCTAGCTCAGTATAATTTTGTGCCGTTGTTATAACACCATCGGTAACTACTTCACGACTGACGATAAACACTTTATTTAGATATTTAGTTAGCAAGCCACCCGCGCTTAAGGCGATATTCATCAAGCTAGCCATCAGTGCAAACCAAGTGCCTTTCTTGCCTTCCGGGGCATAAATAGCCACCAAGGTTAACATAAGTACTTGGGCAATATAATCAAATGGTGAAGCCATGGCAGTATCAACTAATGCAACTGTTCGAGCGTCAAAACCCAGCATGGTGTGAATATCGTAATACATGGCCACAATTGGCATAGACAACAAGGTACCAATAATGGTTAAGAAAATCAGCACTTCAGCAATATCTCGTTTAATAATAAATTTAGCCGAAAACCACATACCAGCCAAAGCAATACCACCGCCAATAGCTGACAATTTCGCAAAGAAAGATTCATCAAAACCCAACACATCAATTTGCCACCAAGATAATCCCGCACCTACGGATGGCATTGCTCGATAAACAAAAATAATAATCATTGCCATTTTGATGTGGCGAATGGTATTTGCGTCTAAATCATTAATTAGGTCTGAAAGAAAATATAACACCACCGAGAGTGAAATAACAAAGACGATCTCTTGAGAATAGGGTACTTCGTTATAACCCATACTTACTACAAATACGGCAAACAACAAACCGCCGTATAAAATATGCTTGTTAACCGCAGAAACTGGCACAGGATTAAGCTTAACCAGTGTCACACCCAAGATAGACAATAGTGGTACAAATAATGCAATTTGAAACACCACCTCACGATTATCATGAAACACGTCCGCTAATTCACCGCCAATCCAGCCAGTGATAAAAATAGCAAATCCGAGTGACAAACGTGCCAACACTTGAATGGTTGCCAATTCTTGGTTTATTTTTTCTTGCGATTGGGTTTTATCAATCACCTCAGTGGTCATGGTGTCAGCCACCACATCTTGCATTACAAAGCCAACCACGGCAATAACACTGGAAAAAATATAAATCGTTTTCTTAGAATAGTTTTCAACAATGGCATAATCACCCACTACGGCAATCATTAGTAATGAGCTAACGGTAATCAACACTGCACCAATATAGACGTAAGATTTACGGTTAGAACCAAAAATATTAATACTATCAACCATTTGCCCAAAAATCATCTTAACCGTCCACGGTACCGTTAGCCAAATACCTAGCTCAGCTAAATCTGCCGCTGTCATATCCAGTGTGTCTTTTACCCAAAAATTTTCAGCAATCGCTGTAAAGACACCACTGCCATACGAAAAGTATATTAATAAAAGCGGGATATAGCGCATTCTAAAAGCGCGAATTGGGGTTAGAAAAAGATCCAGCATTGACAAACCAAGAATTACATTAACAGGTTGATATTATAGGTGCTGTGTAGGTTATAATTTGTTTTTTATTAATGACATATCGGAGTTTTATATGGGTTTCATGACTGGAAAAAAAGCATTGGTTGTTGGTGTTGCATCAAATCGCTCTATCGCTTGGGGGATTGCTGAAGCAATGGCAAAACAAGGGTGTGAAATTGCACTCACTTATCAGAATGAAAAATTAAAAAAACGTGTTGACAAATGCGCTGAAATTTGCAACTCTAATATTGTAATTGAATGCGACGTAGCAACGGACGAAGGCATTGAAAAAACTTTCACTGAGCTGAAACAACATTGGGATAATTTTGACATTATTGTTCACTCAGTTGCCTTTGCACCTCGCTCAGCATTAGATGGTAATTATGTTGAAGCCACAACACGTGAAAATTTTGCAACTGCACATGATATTAGCTCATACAGTTTTACCGCACTCGCCAAAGGTGCGGGCTCAATGCTGAATGACAATGGCGCATTATTAACAGTTAGCTACCTCGGCGCAATCCGCGCTATACCAAACTACAATGTGATGGGTGTTGCCAAAGCTTCGTTAGAGGCAAACGTGCGCTACATGGCTGCAAGCTTAGGCCCTGAGCGCGGTATTCGTGTTAATGCAGTATCGGCCGGACCAATCAAAACATTGGCCGCTTCAGGCATTAAAGACTTTGGCAAGCTACTTGATTACGCTGCTGACTCATCAGCACTTAAGCGTACTGTAACCACTGAAGAGGTGGGTAATGCTGCTGCATTCTTATGCTCAGATTTGGCTTCAGGTATTACTGGTGAGGTTACCTACATCGATTCAGGCTACAGCTTTTATGATAAAGGCCCTGAATAATTAATTATAAAATAGCAAAAAAAATGCCTTGATTCTTCAAGGCATTTTTTTATTACTGATACTGACTTCTAACCTGATCCAAGATACTCTTCATATCCTCATTCCAACGAAAGATAGTCATTCTATCTTCATTAGTTTTAACCAGTGGTAAAAGTGTAATGGGTGGCGTGGCAATAATCAAAGAATGCGCACCTTCTTCCATCACTGTTATTTTTAATGGAATGAACGGAGCCAACTCAGGATACTTAACTGTCATGCGCTTCATTTCATCGTACTGGCCGTAGAAAAGAATACGATACTTGTCTGATTTATAATGACGCTCATTTAGGGCAAAATCACAACGCTGAAGATAAGCCGCCTTATACTTGTGCGCCTTAATGGTTTTATCGAGTGCTAGCCAAGTATACGAAAACTTGGCATTAACTCGCTCAATTAACAACTCACCATGATTAGCAAAAACACTGGTTGTAGCCATTAAAATACATAATGCTAAAGCTCTAACTACCATACTGCCTCCTCAACCATCTCTTTCATATCGTTAATTAATTCTTGTGCATCAATAGAGATTTGTTCATTATTAAAACGCCCAATGGCATGCATATAATTTTCTAAATACACTTTAACTTGACCACTCTCGTCTTCTATAGCGGTGACACGACAAGGTAGAATAACACCCAATCTCGGATCAAGTTTTAAGAATTTTTGCATATTTTTAAAATTACAAAAACGAATAACCACTTGTTTTTCATCGTCACCAGCAATACCACCTAGGCCTTCAAATAAAGTGCGAGATGGGTATACTCTAAAATTATAAGCGGCTGCAGAATCTCGTAATTTATCAACAGTTATACCCAAGTCATTAGCACTTTCATAAACAAATACTAACGGCTCTTCGCTAGTATTTGACTCGTGCTGTTGCTCTATAGGTTTTTCATAAGAACGGATATAGGCTACTAAGTCATTGGCCATTTTATCAGTGAAATTAAATTCTTTACCAAATGCCATCATTTCGGTGTCTTTAATGCCGTTCATGATAATACGCTTAATCATTTGATCTTCAGCAGCGCGCAAGAAACCCTGATTAGCTAGCGCTGGTGGCGATACCTCACGATCCTTTTGCCATGAGAAATTTTTGCCTGTGCCTTCGCCGCCTTGTAATTGTGCACCATGGCAACGCTGACAATATTGTTCATAAGTATATTTACCTGCATCAGCATCACCCACAATTGGTGTTGGATCATATTGTGGCGCTTTAACACCTGCACGTAAGAAGCGAATCAATTTTGCTGTTTGTGCACCTGACAAATTAAAAGCTGGCATGATTCTACCAGGTCGACCATAACGAATGGTTTTAGTAAGATATTGATCAGAATGATTAGCAACGGTTGAGCGATAAAGCGGCAAACCAAGAGAGCCTTGACGTGAAAAACCGTGACACTTTTCACAATTTTCAGAATAAATTTCTTGGCCGCCTGCAAAGCTTAATAGAGGCAAGCCTAATGCTACTAATAGTATTTTTAATTTCACCTAACAACCCTTATTATTATTGATAGTTGAATTATAATCCAACACATAAAAAAAAGGTTGATCTACATCAATAAAACCTTAATTATTCAAAATTTATAGGCAGTTAATTATAAGTTACTAGTAAACATTTCAATTTCAGCTTGAGATCGCAAAGTCTGCAAAATATTAACAAACACTTCGTTAGACTCAAAACCAAGCATAACACGCTCAAGATCAATCATTGACACTTGTTCGTCAGCTGTTTTAACAGCGCTTAAATCAATCACTACAGTGTTGCGACTATCCAAACTCTGTGCACTAAATACAGAGCCGGTGTTTGGCTTGGTTAAAGCAAACACCTTGTTAACAATGGCAGCATCAACACGATTAGAATCGCGCTTAACCCAACCAACATTTTTCCAAGTCAATGAATTTTTACTCATTAATTGCGTTATTTTTTCGCGTTCACCTGCTTGAGCATGCTTAACAATTTGAGCGGCAATATTATCCACAAAAGTTTTTGCTAGTAAGCTTGTTAGGTGTGTGTTGATTTCACCCTGAACTTCTTTAAAAGTCTTTTGGCGTTGAGCCAGTTTATCCTTTAAATGAATCACCATGAAACGATCACCTTCCAGTTCTAATACTTCGGAATTTTCATTTTTATTTAGCACAACATCACTAAAAGCCGCGCTCACAACTTTTGCATCAAATTGAGATGTTTGAGCATTGAAAAATTCAGTTGTTTGTAGTTTAAGCCCCATCTGCTCGGCAAGCTCTTCTAAGCTTGCTTCATAAGCCAAATTAGCCATTTGCTCGGTCAAGTTATACAAATCCTTTTGCGCTTTGGATTGCGTATAAAGCTTGGTTAATTCGGCCTTTACAGTATTAAATGGCTTGATAACGCCAGGTTTAATCGCATTTAACTTAATAATATGATAGCCAAATTCAGATTTAACCAGCCCGCTTAATTCACCCTTTTTCATAGTAAATACACTATCTTCAAATGCACCCACCATTACACCACGAGTAAAAAATCCTAAATCACCCGCCAAATCTTTTGAGCCGCTATCGGCAGAATATTCACTCGCAAGATTGGCAAAATCACCGCCCTGCTGAAGCAACTCAAGAACCTTGTTGGCAGTTGTTTCGTCTTCTATAAGGATATGCTGAGCTTGACGCTCCTCATCTGTGGTGAATCGAGCCTGCTCATCTTCATAAAAATTAAACAACTCATCGTCAGTGACACTAATTTTTTTAGCAATTTCAACTAATGATAGCTCAACGAATTCAAGCTTAACTTGCTCAGGTGCAAAGAAAGATTCTTTTTGATTGTCAAAATAATTTTGAACACTTTCTTTATCCACTTTAACTTTTGAAGTGTAATCATTGGCATTGAGTTGAATATAAGAAAACTGACGTTGCTGATCATTTAATTGCTGCAGGCGAGCTAACTGTGATGGCAGCATAAATGCTGAGTCCAACAGGTTGTATTTGATTTGATTTTGCGTCAACTCTTTTGCCTTAATGGATTCATATTGAGCTGGTGTGTAGCCATTTAATCTTAATAATTGCTTGTATTTATCAATTGAAAAACGCCCCTCTTCAGCAAACAAATCACTCGCCTGAATTACTGCATTAAGCTCAGCAGTTGTAGTTGCATGCGACATGCGTTCAGCCAATTGAGTTAATAAACGCCTATCAACCATTTGATTAAGAATCGATTGTTTTAACACCTGATCAAATTCAGCATCATATTTTTCAGCTAATTTTTGCTGAAGACGTCTTTTTTGCGGATTAAATTCAGCCAAAAACTCATCCTTATTAATCTCTTCACCATTAATACTGGCCACCGCCACATTAGAGGCGCCAGTAAAATATTCATTAATACCGAATAAGGCAAAAGGTATAGTAATTAAACCAACGATTAAATAGGCTAACCAGCCTTTAGTTTTGTTTTTAATAGAACTTAGCATAAGAATAAAACTGTCTGCCATTTAGCAAATAAATGACCACACATTAAATGAATAAAAAAATAAGAATTATAAACGAAAAAGTTTATCAAAAAAAACGGTGTTTTTGCTTATCTAGATAAATTTCAAATTCATGAGTAGTTTGAACAATATTTACCAACAACAAGTGCGCGGTTTAATACTAAATTTAATTGTTAAATCCAGCAATAATTAGGCGAAAAAAAAGGTAGCCAATGCTACCTTTTTTTAACTTGCAAAAAAATGCAATAAATATGGCGATCCGGAAGGGATTTGAACCCTCGACATCCTGCGTGACAGGCAGGCACTCTAACCAGCTGAGCTACCGGACCGAAATGTTTTTTTGGTGGGCGATACAAGACTTGAACTTGTGACATTCGCCTTGTAAGGGCGACGCTCTACCAACTGAGCTAATCGCCCAAAAAAACATATGCCCAACACTTAAGATTAAGCACGGGGCATATTATACTGAAAAAATCTTAAGAGTTAACTGATTCTTTAAGTAATTTACCTGCTTTAAAAGCTGGCACTTTAGAAGCTGCAATTTGAATTGCTGCGCCTGTTTGAGGGTTACGACCTGTGCGTGCTGCACGATCTCTAACTAGGAAGCTACCAAAACCTGTGATTGCTACGCTATCGCCTGCTGACAATGCTGAAGTAATCGCACCTGTTGTTGCGTCTAATGCGCGAGCTGCGTCTGCTTTTGTTAAACCTGATGTTTCAGCGATTGCTGCTACTAAATCTGACTTGTTCATTACTTATTCTCCTGTTTCGTAAATCGTATTTCGTAATTGAAATTTATTGTACTTTTTTATTAAAAGCTTTCAATGAATTATCCATTAAATACCCGCACTGTCAACGCATTTTTTAAAAAAATATAATTAACCAGGAGTATTAGTTTTTGCTGATATTTTAAGCTGTTGAATTAACGGTAAAAATCGATTTTTCCAAATGCTTGGCGTTAACTGACCGATGTGTTTATCTCTTATAATTCCTTGGCCATCAACCACAAAAGTTTCTGGTGTGGCATATACGCCAAGCTCCAATCCTAGTTTTCCTGACTGATCAAAAATAATCTTGTCATAAGGATCGCCTAAGCGATTTAGAAAAACTTGACCTTCCTTGCGCGTATCTTTGTAATTAACACCCACCATTTGTACTAAATTTGTTTTGGCAATATCCATCAACATTTGATGTTCTGCACGACAAGTGACACACCATGATGCCCATATGTTAACCAAACTTACTTGATCTTTAAATAACGAGTAAGTTGGGTAACCATCTGACGTTTTAAAATCCTCTACCATTAAATTCGGGAAAGGCTTGCCGATTAAAGGGGAGGGAAGTTTTTTAGTATCTCGACCTAAGCCATCAAACAAAAACCATGCCAAAATAACAAAAATAGCCAATGGCGCAAATTTACTCATTGTAACCAGCAGGTTTTTTAATTTCTTGTACTTTAGATAGTGCGTCGGCTACCTCTGGCGGCATGTAATTTTCATCATGTTTAGCCAGCACTTCTGTGGCTACAAACGTGCTGTTAACTAACGAGCCAGTAGTGATAATACCTTGCCCTTCTCTAAATAAATCTGGCAAGATGCCTTCATATTTAACCTTAAATGTATTAGCATTATCAGTCACATCAAAGCTGACTTTAATACCATCACGCTCAACACTATTCATGGCAACCAATCCGCCTAAGCGAAAACTTTTACCTGTTGGCGCTTTGCCTTCAACCACATCCGTTGGTGAGAAGAAATACAACAAATTTTCGTTAAACGCCTTTAGGCCAAAGTAGCCTGCCAAACCAACACCAGCAACCAACATCGCCACCAATACCATTCTGTTTTGTCTTTTTGTCATGAGTGATTAGTTCCTTGAATATTTAAGGCGCAATTGCTTAAGCGTATTGTTATGAATAGTTTTTGTACGTATGAATAATCCAGCAATAACTACAAATGCAGTTAAATATGAAAACCAGATATAAAACGCATACTTACCATAAGGTAGAAATGAAAAAGTTTCTGCTAGTGTCATTTGCCATGCTCCATAATGATTTTTTTAACCCAGCCACTATTCTGCTCTTGAATCAACACTTCGTCGCGCGCGCGCATTAACATTAACGCGCCATATAACAACTTAAACGAAATACTCATTAGTATTAACGGCATTAACATATCGCTATGGATGGCAGGTTGTGCTATTTTCTCAACAGAACTCACAGAAGCACCTTGATGCAAAGTGTTCCACCAAGTTACTGAATAATGAATAATAGGAATGTTAACCAAGCCAACAATCGCTAGGATAGAACTGGCTTTCGCTGCCGTTTTAGGATTGTCAAAGGCATTGTTAAGCGACATATAAGCCAAATATAAAAACAATAAAATTAATTCACTGGTTAGGCGCGCATCCCAAACCCACCAAGTGCCCCACATAGGCTTACCCCAAACCGCACCTGTTACTAGTGCCAAAAAGGTAAATGAAGCGCCAATTGGCGCAGAGACTTTTGCCACTACATTGGCTAGTTTAATTTGCCAAATAAGACCAATTCCACCTGATACCGCCATCACTACGTACACAAACATACTCATCCATGCTGCCGGCACATGAATATACATAATGCGGTAGCTTTCACCTTGCTGATAATCAGCAGGCGCAATGATCAAACCCCAATATAGGCCCACTAAGGTAATTAATATAAACGGATACAAAAACCAAGGAATGATTTTATGACTGATTGAATAGAAATTTTTGGGGGAGGCAAACGCCTGTATCCATTTCCACATAATATTTACGCTTTAAAATTTGATAATTATTTTAAGGATTTTTGCGCTACATTGTTACGTAAATAAGTGGGCAACGGTAAATTATCATCAAACGGCAATCCTTGCGCAATATGATTTAAGGCCAACTCAATTAAATTTTCAGCCATTGGGTAGAATTGCGCTTGATAATTCACTATATTAGTTGCTCCAACTAACGCTTGAGAATACGCACCCCAACCACTACCAACACCTAAATAATCCGTGCCTAATTTAGGCGCATCTTCAGGTTTAAAAATGGTTTCACCGGTAAATTTACCTTGATTAATTTGCGCCCAGTAAACCTCATTCATTCTCGCATCCAAAGCGATAGCAATTTTATCCGTATTGAATTTTTGCTGAGCACCAAACCCAACTAGCTCCAAGGTTGAGAATCCTAAGGTGGGAATTTCAAAAGCCAACGACATACCTTGTACCACACTCACACACATTCTAACACCGGTAAATGCACCCGGGCCTTTACTGTAAACAATCAGGTCCAAATCTTTAACAGACAGCCCGGTTTCGTCCAAAACCTCATCACACAAGGGTAATATCAATCCTGAACTTTTTGCCACGTCTTTTAAAAATCGTGAGGTTTTAGCTGAGTCTGAATAAAGACTCACCGAACAAACTTCGGTGCAAGTGTCAATGGCAAGAATATTTTTCATGCGCTTATTTTACAATCTTTTCATACTTATGGTACAAGCCTAATACTAAGGCTCGACGCTTTGCTAGGCGTTGAGGGTGTTTAATGGGATGATAATAACTTGGTCCTTTAACCAGTGCCACCAAAGTAGCCACCTCTTCAAGGGTCAATTCATTCATGGGCTTATTAAAATAAAATCTCGACGCATGAGCAAACCCATTAACAACCAAATGACCTTTTTGCCCCAAATAAACATGGTTCAAATAATAATTAAGAATAAACTTTTTATCAAAAGAAATCTCTAGTAATATCGCCATCAGCGCCTCTTTAAGTTTTCGATCAATGCTTCTCTCTCGCGTTAACAGCTCATTTTTAATCAGTTGCTGAGTTAGTGTACTGGCACCACGCAACGGCTTATCATAAAGTACATAATCACGAACAACCCGTGCAATCTCTTTAAAATCTACCCCAGAATGATTAAAAAATGACTGATCTTCAGTCAGTAACAGCATGTTAATAACAACAGGGGATTGCTGCTCATAATCAACGGCACTTACCTCTGTTTGTTGTGAAAAATGATCGACCACTTGCGTGTTGAGTTGAGTAACATAGATTGAAAATAGCAATACAATAAGCGTGGACAAATATTGCATTAATCGCTTAAATTTCACCAGGTGAGGTTGTAAAAACATATTTTCTTTCATGAGGTTTATTTTAACCAACCTAGCTGACAACGCCTCACGAAAAAAAATAGCCACTTAACGATTGTGAAAAATACCCAATTAGTATAAAATACGCAGTTCCCTTGCTTGAGGACATGGTGTTCCAAGCTATTATTTAATAACCATAAGGAGACAACACTCATGAGACATTATGAGATTACACTAATTGTGCACCCTGATCAATCGACTCAGGTCAGCACAATGATGGATAACTACAAAGAAATCATTACAACAAGCGGCGGTAGCATTCACCGTGAAGAAGATTGGGGTCGTAAGCACCTAGCTTACCCAATTGACAAAATTTACAAAGCGCACTACTTATCAATGAATATTGAGTGCGATCAAGAAACGCTTGATAAACTTAACTACAACTTCCGTTTTAACGATGCAATCCTTAGAAACTTAATTCTTTCTGAAGATAAAGCAATCACTGAGCCTTCAATCATGATGGCAAACAAAGACAAAGACTAGGAGATTATCATGGCTAAGCAACAAAAGAGAAAACGCAGACCTCAAATTAAAGTAAATACATTTTGTCGTTTTACGGCAGCAGGTGTTGAAAAGATCGACTATAAAGATGTTGATACTTTGTTAAAGAATATTGATGAAAGTGGCAAAATCACCCCTTCAAGAATGACAGGCACTAGCGCTAAATTCCAGCGTCAGTTAACAACTGCCATCAAGAGAGCTAGATTCCTAGCCCTTATTCCTTACACTGATAAGCACAAGAAATAGGAGCGATAATCATGCAAGTAATTTTATTAGAAACAATTCAAAAAGTAGGTGCGCTAGGCGACCTTGCCAATGTTAAAGCGGGCTTTGCACGTAATTTCTTAATCCCTCAAGGTAAAGCCAAGCCTGCAACAAAAGCAAACTTAGCTGAATTTGAAACTTTAAAAGCTGATTTGGAAGCTAAAGAAGCGGCAGCGCTTAAAGCAGCTCAAGCTATCGAAGCTAAGATGGCTGGTACAGTTTGTACAATCTTAGCTAATGCTGGCGACGAAGGCAAGTTATTCGGCTCTATTTCAACAGCAGACATTTCTGCTAGCCTTGCTAGTGCAGGTTTTGAAGTTGAAAAACGCGCTATCAACATGTCTGAAGCGATTCGCCACACTGGTGAGTACGACGTAAGCGTTACTCTACATTCTTCAATTTCAGTTGCCATTAAAGTGGTTATTGAAGGACAAGAAGAAGAGTAAAAATTTAGCTTAAAACAAAGGAAGCCTCTAGCAACCATAATGAAATTTTGCAAGGCAATTAAGTGTCTTGCCCTACGGGACTTAGGAAAATTCCCATAAGTTTGATAAAATTACTTGACATATGAATAACTATGCCAGCATAATTTTATCTTTCCTATGTAAATTTTCCGTTGTCAAAAATTATCAGGGTTGCTTGAGACTTCCTTAGGTTAAAATTAAGAACCCTCGCAAGAGGGTTTTTTATTTTATAGGCATTTCCAATGGACATTGAAAACGTTAAAGTTCCCCCTAATTCGCTCGATTCAGAACAATCGGTCTTAGGTGGCTTGTTACTACATAACGACGCCTGGGATCAAGTTGCCGATATCCTAACCGAAGTTGACTTTTACAACGCTTCACACCGGATTATCTTTGAGGCTATTGCCACGTTATTGCAACACGACCAGCCAGCAGATATCCTAACTGTTAAAGAGCATGTTAAGAAAAATGGCAACGAAGAAACCATCGGTGGTTTTGTTTACCTGGCTCAAATTGCTGAAAACACCCCAAGTATTTCTAACATTGAGGCCTACGCCAAACATGTTCGTGAACTTAGCGTTTATCGTCAACTCATCATTGCCAGCCATGAGATTGCGGATACCGCTTACAACCCTAAGGACATGGAAGTTCAAAATTTGATCGATTTATCTGAAAAGAAAATTTTTGAAATTGCTGAGCAAGTGACTCGCGGCAAACAAGATGTAACCAATGTTAAGGACATCATTAAAGATGTGGTCAATCGCGTACACGAAATGCAAGAAGCTGACGGAATTACCGGGCTCGAAACTGGTTTTAGTGAGCTTGATAAAATCACGTCTGGCCTGCAAAACGGTGATTTGGTTATTATCGCTGGGCGTCCCTCTATGGGCAAAACAGCTTTTTCAATGAATATTATTGAACATGTTGCTATTACCGCTAAAGAGCCCAAGCCGGTTGCTGTATTCAGTTTAGAGATGCCGACTGAATCTTTAGTAATGCGTATGATTTCATCATTTGGCCATATTAAGGGTGAAAACCTTAAAGACACCATGACTGAAACGGATTGGAATAGTTTTAATCATGCAGTCTTAGCCCTTGAGAAATCAACGGTATTAATTGATGAAACACCGTCTATCACACCAACAGAAATTAGAGCAAAATGTCGTCGATTAAAACGACAACATCCTGACTTATCACTCATCATGGTGGATTATTTACAATTGATGGTGGTTCATGGCAAGAGTGACAATCGTGTTCAAGAAATTTCTGAAATTTCACGCTCACTAAAAGCATTAGCCAAAGAGATTAACGTGCCTGTTATTGCTCTTTCTCAGCTTAATCGTGGCGTTGAATCACGCCCTAAGGCAGGTAAAGGCCGTATGCCACAAATGTCTGACTTACGTGAATCGGGCTCGATTGAGCAAGATGCGGATATTATCGCCTTTATTTATCGTGACCAACAATATCATGATGACTCTTACTCAAATCCTGAAGAGATTGGCAAGGCAGACTTACAAATTGCTAAACATAGAAACGGCTCAACAGGCCGAATTAAACTGGCTTTTGTGGGTGAGTATGCACGCTTTGAGGATTTGGCTAATGAGGATCAATTTCAAGGTATGCCGGATGAGCAAATGGACGCTGCCTACATTAACAACATGGCCAACTTTGACCAAGAACCCTTCTAAACTTTTATGCATGCTGTAGCGGCAATTTCACAATCGGCCTTGGCACATAACTTATCAATTGTTCGTGCTCAAGCGCCTCATTCCAAGATTGTTGGCATGGTTAAAGCTAACGCTTATGGTCACCACCTAATACATAGTACACCACTATTACAAGCTGATTTGTTGGGTGTTAGTGAGCTTAGTGAGGCGCGCCAATTGCGCCAACTTTGCAACCAACCCATCTTGCTGTTACCTGGCGTTTATAACGCAACAGAGCTAAATGAAGCAATTGAATTGGGCTGTCATGTTGTTATACATCATCCAAGTCAAATCACCGCCATTGCCAATGTTGATCAAACGCTAAATGTTTGGCTTAAAGTTGATACCGGTATGCACCGACTAGGACTATCTGCAGATGAATTAAACTTAAGCATTCAACAACTTGCAAAAAATCCAAACATTCACATTGAGGCGGTCATGAGTCATTTTGCTTGTGCAGATGAGCCAAACAACATTCAAAACTTACAGCAAATTTCGCATTTCGACCAACTTGATATAACCAGCTTTAATCGTTCAATGGCTAATTCTGCCGCTATTTTAAGCCTGCCTAATATACATTTTGATTACGTTCGACCGGGTATTATGCTGTACGGCGTTTCACCTTTTGGCAAGCCCCATGAATCACTCCAGCCGGTGATGGAACTCTCTGCACCCATACTTAGCCTTAAAAAAATCAGTGCTGGTGAACGTGTGGGCTATGGTGCTACTTGGCAAGCTGAAGAAGATACCACTATTGCAGTTATTGGTATCGGTTATGGAGATGGCTACCCTAGACATGCTAGAAACGGCACACCAATCTTAATTAACAATAAACTTTATCCGTTAGCTGGTCGCGTTTCTATGGATTTGATTTGTGTCGATATTGGCAATGCATCGGTTAATATTGGCGATAAAGCTATTTTATGGGGACATGCCAAACTACGGGTTGAGACAATCGCCCAATATAGCGACACAATAGGCTATGAATTATTAACCCATGTCAGCAGTCGAGTAAATTTTATTCAATCATGAAAAAGATTATTCAAATTAGTGATTGTCATATTGATGATGACAAATTGGCCATGGGTACTGATACCCAGCTCAATCTTGAAAAGATTGTTAGTGAAATCGCCAAACTATCATTTGATGCACTACTCATCACCGGTGATCTAACTCATAATGGCACTTTGAATGCTTACCGACGCTTAAAAGAATTACTACTCCCCATTAAGCAGCCTATCTATGTTTTTGCGGGTAATCATGATCAGGCTGAACATCTATCTGATATATTTTCAGATAATTTGTTTAATGCCATTACTTTGGATAATTGGTCTATTGTCAATATAGATTCCGTGCAACTGGGCAAAACTAGCGGTCGAGTCAGCCAAGCATCGCTCAATGCGCTTGATGCGCAACTAAGCAATACTCAATCTGAGCATGTAATACTGGCACTTCACCATCCTGTGGTACCCATGAATAGTAGTTGGGACGATTCCTTGTCACTAGAAAATCCTCAAGAACTTTTCCAAACCTTGGATAAACATTCTAAAATACGCAGCATTATCTTTGGTCATGCGCATGAGGCAGCCGAATTCACACGCAATAAGCTTGATATTATTTCATGCCCCTCTACCGCCTTACAATTCACCAATGAATCAAGAATAGGATTTAATATTTATAATCTTCACACTAACGGGGCGCTAGACTGGCAGACACAATGGATCTAACCACACAACATTTGCATGATTTATACAGCGCCAGAGCGTCAAAAACCTACAGTGACGTAAGTGCCTTATTTGAGTCAAACTATCTAAAAATACTCAAGCTTATTCCACTATTAAAACAAACGGCGTATGCCAGTATTATTCACCACCCACAACTAGCTGACTTACATCTAGAAGTTGATCAACGCTTTACTCACACTGGCATTTACACACTAACTCATGTTTTAGATGGCGGCGTACGAAAGCCCGATATTAAGTTTAAAGTATATTTTGATGTGCAATTGTTAGAAGTTGTTTCAGTTTGCAATGAAACCACGCTAAATACTGAACACCCATATTTAACACAATGCAGTGATATGAATATACAATGGGAGCTTAACTTATTCATTGAACGATGGCTGGATTATTGTTTGGATAAATATCAAGGAAAATCATGGCAGACGCAGTAGATCCAAAAGCAAAAGATAAACTGGTAGTGGCAATCTCTTCTAGGGCATTGTTTAACTTAGACGAATCACATCAGATATTTAAACAGCAAGGGGTTGAAGCTTACGCCAAACATCAAGAAGAAAATGAAGATGTTATTCTTCCGCCTGGTGTGGGTTTCACCTTGGTTAAAAAACTCCTCTCACTGAATACTAAAAAAAATCCCATTGATGTTATTTTGCTTTCAAGAAATAGTGCCGATACCGGCTTAAGGATTTTTAACTCGATTGAACATTACGGGTTAAACATATCACGTGCTGCATTCACGAGAGGTGAAAGCACTCATACTTTAGTTGGTGCCTTTGAGGCCGACTTGTTTTTATCAAGCAACTATCAAGATGTGCAAAAAGCCTTAGAATCTGGCTTTGCAGCGGCCTCCATTGTTGGCGAAGGTGCCAAAGACTCTCATGAGACTCAACTACGTATTGCCTTTGATGGGGATGCGGTTATTTTTTCTGATGAGGCTGAAAAAATCTATCAAGAAAAAGGCATTGATGCATTCGAAGAAAATGAGAAAAATTCTGCCAATGTTGAACTTAAAGCCGGGCCTTTTAAGTGCTTTTTAAAATCTTTACATAAAATTCAATCCGCCTTTCCCGTTGAAAACAACCCTATTCGCACTGCCTTAGTAACAGCACGCTCAGCCCCTTCACATAAACGCGTTATTCATACCATGCGTGAATGGGGTATTCGCATTGATGAATCCTTTTTTCTGGGCGGGCTAGATAAAGGTATTTTCTTAAAAGAATTTAGCGCTGATATTTTCTTTGATGATCAACATTCTCATTGTGAATCCGCCTCTCAGTATGTACCAACTGGCCATGTGCCTAATGGAATCTCTAACGAATGACCTTTGACACTCGTGTATTTATCAGCAGCTGCTTATCAACAGCTAAGGTTATTTTAATAACCGTTATTCCTTATTTTCTACTAGCTGAGCTATTGGTTTATTTTGAACTAATGCCATTGATTGCGCAATTTTTCACCCCGTTTACCACACTACTCAATCTGCCGCCAGAAGCGGCTTTAGCTTTGGCATCTGGTGTTTTTCTTAACTTGTACGCAGCTATTGCGTTTGCAGCCCCATTAGGATTAAGTGTTTATGATTGGACGGTATTAGGGTTGTTTTTAGGGGTGCTACACTCAATTCCCGTTGAATCGGCCATTATGAAAAAACTTGGCATTGACTGGATCAAATCAATTACGTTTCGTCTAGTGATGGCTTTTATTGTCTTGATTCCACTACTTATTATTCCAGCTGAAATTTTATTTGACAATCCAAACAAGGTGGCTAATGCCCTTTATCAAATTAGCGCTACAACACCTACTAATTTTATTGATTTTTTAGTATTAAAAATCTATGAATCAATTTTATTATCAATCGAAATCATCCTATTGGTTAGCTTGGTTATTCTGGTTGTCACCCTGATCAAAGGTTTACAAATTTTACAAAAATTTGATCATCATCTAGGCACTATCATGGCGCTAATTACTGGGGTTTTGATCGGCATAACCTACGGTGCAGGTGTACTACTAAAAGAAGCCAAATATATGACTAAGCAACAAATTGCTTCTGTGTGCTATTTTCTCATGGTGGCACATGCAATCATCGAGGACACACTTCTGTTTGTCTTTTTTGGTGCAGATATTGTTTTATTAATTAGCATTCGCTTATTTTTTGCCACATTGGTGTTTTTTACTCTGACTTTATACTACAAAACCCAGTCAACTTAATACGAGTGAAAGCCTTGTAATTATTGGTAAAATATTAGCTTTAACTTGACCGAAAACCTAAGTAAATGAGTAAAAAAATCCAAGCCATTCGCGGTATGAACGACCTACTACCCAAAGATTC
>ERZ1046740.1160-NODE-1160-length-19159-cov-5.173157_pt1 | contig 19159 bp, 15 predicted proteins | sample MGYA00383093_ERZ1046740 | MGnify/ENA primary metagenome ERZ1046740 (study PRJEB29581, sample SAMEA5548363) | metagenome | biome: marine; feature: coastal; material: water | depth 25 m | study: Short-term variability in the microbial, nano- and picoplankton... | reverse complement strand
AATTCCACTCCAGCGGCACCGTAGGCCTGCGCCAGGCGCGACAGCACAGATGCAGCCACCGCTGCATTCACCAGTAGGGTTTCCATAGTGTTGCAGGTGCCATAGCGCTGGGTTTTCGCATTCACCGCAACCGCTTCGGCCATATCCTCGTCTGCACCTTCATCGATATACACGTGACAGACGCCATCGAGGTGTTTGATCACAGGCACCCGGGCATCGTTGCTGATGCGCTCTATCAATCCCTTTCCGCCACGAGGAACGATGACGTCAACGTACTCGGGCATGGTGATCATCTGTCCGACAGCCGCACGGTCGGCAGTTTCCACCACCTGCACCGCTGTCTCGGGCAGGCCAGCGACACGTAGGCCGGTTGCCAGGCATTTGGCAATGGCGCAGTTGGAAGCCAGTGCCTCGGAGCCGCCGCGTAAAATAGTCGCGTTGCCGGATTTCAGGCACAGGCTGGCCGCCTCAACAGTCACGTTGGGCCGGGATTCATAAATAATACCGATCACTCCCAAAGGAACGCGCATACGCCCCACCTGGATTCCACTAGGCAGGGTATTCATATCGGAAATGCTGCCAACGGGATCGGCCAATGCTGCAACCTGTCCCAGACCTTCGAGCATGGTATCGATGCGCGCGGGTGTCAGTTCCAGGCGGTCCATCAGCGGAGCATCCAGACCATTAGCGGCGCCGCGCTCCATATCCTCTGAGTTAGCCGCTGCCAGCTCCGCGCGGGCACCATCCAGGGCGTCCCGGGCTGCAAGCAGGGCCTCGTTGCGCGCACGGGTAGCACTGGCAGCCACCTGTCGCGAGGCGGCCCGCGCATTGCGACCCAATTCGACCATGTACTGCTCGACGTCCATCAGCTGAAACTCTGTCTCTGGTAAAAGCGGCGATTATACCTGAAGCCCGCCACCGGTGTGCTAAGCTCCCGGGCAAATTATTCACAGGTCTGAATATGGCAAATACACCAGAACTTGAGTTTTTCTACGACTGTTCCAGCCCCTGGACCTATTTTGCTTTCACCCGGATCATACCGATCGCCGCCAGGCTCAACATTCCCATTCGCTGGAAACCCATCCTGGTGGGCGGCGTATTTAACGCCGTGAACAAGGCGATTTATGCCCAGCGGGAGGATGCATTCACCAATCCAGATAACAAGCGCAAGATGGATTATTTCTTGAAAGACCTGGCGGACTGGGCAGCCCTTTGTGATGTGCATGCCAATATGCCTCCCGGACACCCTATCAATGCGGTAAAGGCGATGCGGGGGTGCTTTTATGCTGAGGAACAAGGTTTGTTGGTGCCCTACTCCAAGGCCGTTTTCGAGACTTACTGGGGTGGGGATAATCCTGATGTTTCCAGCGATGAGGTGCTTTCGGGTATTTGCTCAAGTGTTGGCCTGGATCAGGAGGGATTTTTCAATGCGATTAATAATCAGCAGTACAAGGATTTGCTGCGAGCCAATACTGATGAGGTGATTGCTCGTGGGGCTTTTGGGTCACCTACGATCTTTATTGATGGCTCGGATATGTATTTTGGCAATGACCGGATGGCTTTGGTTGAGGCTCGGTTGGTGGCCTTATCTGGTGCATAGGCGTTATTCACCAGTCCAAACAATGGGCTAAGGGTTACTGACTACCCGTCCCTGGTAGATTACCCAATGCAAGGGTGAAGTCGGGGGTAGTGGTTCCGAAAACATCAGGCCGCGCTTAGCGAAACCCACCAAGCCGAGGCTTTCTGCGAGCACTGGCCGAGTCCCGAAAAATCGCAAAGCGATTTTTGGTCGAGTTGCGCAGCAGCCGGTTTGGTGGGTTTCGCTGCGGCCCTTTCGGAACCACTACCCCCGGCTTCACCCGACGAGCAGCTCACACAACCCCCAAAAAAAAGGCGCGAACCCAAAACAGGTTCGCGCCTCCAGATACTACTTTGCCTAAACGGCTTAAAGGCCGTCGGCGTTCTCTGACAGGTAAGCAGCTACGCCGTCGGGAGAAGCATTCATACCCTTGTCGCCCTTGTTCCAGCCAGCAGGACATACTTCACCGTGCTCTTCGTGAAACTGCAGAGCTTCAACCAGGCGAATCAGCTCGTCAACATTGCGGCCCAAAGGCAGGTCATTAACCAGCTGGGAGCGTACGTTGCCTTCCTTGTCAATCAGGAACGCACCGCGAAAAGCGACACCGCCAGCAGTTTCCACATCATAGGAGCGACAGATGTCGTGGTTAACGTCAGCAGCCATAGTGTAGGTTACAGCGCCAATACCTCCGTTGTTGACGTCTGTATTACGCCAGGCGTTGTGAGTGAACTGCGAGTCAATGGAAACAGCGACCACTTCCACACCCAGCTCACGGAATTTGTCCATGCGGTGATCAAGAGCGATCAGCTCAGAAGGACAAACAAAGGTGAAATCCAGGGGATAGAAAAAGACCAGGCCATACTTGCCCGCCATTGCTTCAGATCGCTTGTAAGAATCAACAATTTCGCCAGTGCCCAATACCGCGGCTACGTCAAAATCAGGTGCAGATTTGCCAACTAATACGCCCATGAGTGCATACTCCATATGAGATAAGAATCGAAAATGTGCGGCCCCCTGCTTACTGGGATCACAAATCGGTCTGGAATAATACACAGCCACAAGGTTCACGCCAATTTGATTGTGCCCATCGCCACTATAGTATTTGGCTATCAAAGAGGGCTTGCTCACCCCAGAGTTGACTATGCCCCCTGCACAATGGAGGAAACCTGCGCCAAGGGCATGTCAGGAGGAGATTTGACCGCGCTAAAGCACCAGGCTGGCGGCCAAATCCATGTGACCAGCTGAAACTTTACTGCTCGGCAGGTTGAGCCGCTGCTGAATCCTTGATCAAGGTCTGCAGTTCACCGCTTTCGAACATCTCGGTTACGATGTCGCAGCCACCGACCAGCTCGCCGTCTACCCACAGCTGGGGAAAGGTGGGCCAGTTCGCATACTGGGGCAGATTTGAGCGAATTTCCGGATTGGACAGAATGTCCACATAGGCAAAACGCTCACCGCAGGCCATTAGCGCCTGGACTGTGCGGGCGGAAAAACCGCACTGGGGCTGATTGGGAGAGCCCTTCATATACAAAAGAATTCCGTTGCTCTCAATTTGATCTTTAATTGTTTCGATAATGTCCATCATCTGTCCTGTCTATTTAGGGCACTGTTTGCGCCACTGGTGCCTTGTCTTCAGGCCGCGCATTCTACCCTATTCTGAGCATAATTTGGGGGCGATATTTTATCGCCCCCAGCCCGATTGCCAAGCACTTTATATGTAGTTATAGTTGCGCGTCCTGAGGCAGCTCTTCCGCTGTCTTTTTGCGTTTATGGGAGGGTAGAAAAATGTCGGCGTTAATGCAGACCTATGCCAGGTTACCGGTCACCTTCAGTCACGGAGAGGGTGTCTACCTCTATGACACTGATGGCCGACGCTACCTGGACGGGATTGCCGGCATTGGTGTTAACGCCCTTGGGCACGGCCATCCTGCGGTGACTACGGCCATCCGCGAACAGGCGGATAAGCTGGTGCACACATCCAATCTCTACCGTATCGAAACCCAGGAGCAGCTGGCCCAGACCCTGACAGATGTTGCCGGCATGGATAAATGTTTCTTCGGCAATTCAGGCGCAGAGGCCAACGAGGCCGCCATTAAACTGGCGCGGCTTTACGGCCACCAAAAGGATATCGCAAAGCCAGCGATTATCGTTCTTGAAGGGGCTTTTCACGGTAGAACACTGGCCACCCTCAGCGCCACCGGCAATCGCAAGATTCAGGCCGGGTTCGAACCGCTGGTGAGCGGTTTTATCCGGGCACCGCGCAATGACGCAGATGCTTTGTACCAAATCGCAGCCAACAATCCCGGTGTGGTCGCCATTCTCGCAGAGCCCATCCAGGGGGAAGGCGGCATTAACATGCTCAACGCCGACTACCTGCAGGCCGTGCGCGAATTGTGCAACGAGCAAGGCTGGTTGCTGATGTTGGATGAAGTTCAAACAGGCAACGGCCGCACCGGCACCTATTTTGCCTACCAGGGACTGGGGTTTACCCCGGACGTGGTAACCACAGCCAAGGGGCTGGGCAACGGTGTACCGATTGGCGCCTGCATGGCCAGAGGGGCCGCGGCAGAAGTACTGGGCGCCGGTCACCATGGTTCCACCTATGGTGGCAACCCGCTGGTTTGCGCAGCCGGATTAGCTGTAATTGATACTGTGGTCTCGCAGAACCTCACGGACAATGCCCAGGCCATGGGTCAATTGATACGCGAAACCGTTCTGTCAGACAGTGACGCGGCCAACCATATCGTAGAAGTACGCGGCAGAGGGCTTATGCTCGGCTTCGCGTTGGATCAAGACTGCCCACAGCTGGTGCAGCGGGGCCTCGATGCAGGCCTGCTGATCAACGTGACCGCCGGCAACACCTTGCGATTATTGCCACCTTTGATTATCAGCGAAGCTGAGGCCAGGGAACTGGCTGCAGCCGTCGCAGCATTGATTAAGGGTCTTAACTAGACCCCAACACTTTTAAAGTCAGGAATTGAAATGACTGATACCAAGCATTTTTTGACGCTATTGGACTTCAGCCCACAGGAACTGGAGCAAATCATCACACGCGCTATCGACATGAAGCGCGAACACAAAGCGGGTGCCGACCAGCGCGCTTTCCCCGGCAAAGTCCTGGCAATGATCTTCGCTAAATCCTCAACCCGGACTCGCGTCTCTTTCGAGGCGGGCATGTCGCACCTGGGCGGACACGCCATGTTCCTCTCACCCCAGGACACTCAGCTGGGACGAGGTGAACCGATTGAGGACAGCGCCCGGGTCATCTCTTCCATGGCAGACATTGTCATGATCCGCACCTTTGGTCACGACATCGTGGAGCGTTTTGCCCGGCATTCCTCAGTCCCGGTTATCAACGCCCTGACTGATGACTACCACCCCTGCCAGCTGCTGGCAGACGTACAAACCTATGTGGAACACCGGGGCAGTATTGCCGGTAAGGTGGTTACCTGGGTAGGAGACGGCAATAACATGGCCCAGAGCTATATTAACGCCGCCCGTCAGTTCGACTTTGAGCTGCGCATCGCCTGTCCGGAAGGGTTTGAGCCCTCGCAGGCACTGGTTAACGCAAATAAAGAACGGATAAGCATTGTACGCGACCCGCTTGATGCCGCTGCGGGTGCCAACCTGGTGGTGACAGATGTCTGGGCCTCCATGGGCCAGGAAGCGGAGCAGAAGAAACGAGAACAGGCATTTGCCGGGTTTCAGGTTGACGGCGAGCTTATGTCCCGCGCCGCCTCTGATGCGCTCTATATGCATTGCCTGCCGGCCCACCGGGGAGAGGAAATCAGTGCTGAGCTGATGGACGCCCAGGACACAGTGATCTGGGAGGAGGCAGAGAACCGTCTTCACGCCCAGAAAGCGCTGATGGAAGCTCTGTTGCTGGCAAACCGCTAACCTGTTCGGAGGACGTCGCCTGCTATCGGGCGGCGCCCTCCAGCCCCGCTCTGCCCGGCCGGGAATTTGCAAATAACCCAATCATCTAAAACCAAGCTTGATTAATAACAAATTAATCAAAAGGAATGATTTCCCTACCTGAATAACCCTGTCTCACAGACCCTTTCAGGGCTCGCACGGGCTCTCGGGTTAGTGGGTACAGACACATCAATTTATCAACAACTTATCCACAGAATAAACCCAGCCTAATTGCCTTGCATTGTGGCCCAACGCGCATTATCTTGTATAAAACTCAGCGACTGACCCCAAGATATTGGGTTGGGCTGGCTAAAAAACAACCAATAATGTTCAGGTTTTAGCCAGAATTGGGCTTCCCGGCCTGTTTTCGAACACCGGTACAGCACGCTGATAATAAATTAGGAGTTGATCGCGCAGGAGCCACCCCGGGACCAGGGGCAATGGCCGAGGCCACAGTTAAAACAGTGCCACTGGTGCGGACGACACAGGGGAAGAAGGCGAAGCCCTCAGGCCCGGTTGCCATTCATTGAAGCGGCACCGGACTGGCTTATTTTGCTCTACTTCCTGTCAGGTTCCCCACCTGATGGATGCCGCGGCAAGATCCTCGGCACATTTGTAAGTGGTAATTCAAAAAAATAAGGCCTCAGGCCAATCTGATCGGAGACAATATGCAGGCAGATACCAACCCCAGCGGCACTCCCGCCGAAACTACCCCCGTTACCCAGGATGTGACCCCCGCTAATGCCAGCATCGCGGCCACCGCGCCGGGGCAACTGCGCGTTATCAAGCGCAATGGTACGGTAGTACCTTTCGAGGGAAGCAAGATTTCGGTCGCCATCACCAAGGCCTTCCTGGCCGTGGAAGGTGGTACCGCCGCTGCATCCAGCCGGATTCACGAGACTGTGGCCAAACTGACCGAGCAGGTAGCGGCCACCTTCCAACGCCGTATGCCCTCTGGCGGCACTATCCACATTGAGGATGTGCAGGACCAGGTTGAACTGTCGCTGATGCGCGCTGGCGAGCACAAAATCGCCCGCGACTATGTTATCTACCGCGAAGAACAATCACGCAAGCGCGCCGCCAAGGCCTCTCTTTCGCAGGAGACCCAGGATGCGGCAGGCAATATCAATGTTATCCAGCCCGACGGCAGCCGGACACCGCTTGACCTGGACCGCCTGCACACCATCGTCAGCGAGGCCTGTGCCAAGCTGCCCGATGTCAGCGAGAGCGATATTTTGGACGAGGCACTGAAGAATCTATACGACGGGGTTACCTCCGAAGAGCTGGCTACGTCACTGGTGATCACTGCCCGCACCATGATTGAGCAGGAACCCAACTACTCCTTTGTAGCCGCCCGACTGCTCGCCGACACCTTGCGCTATGAGGCGCTGAGCTTCCTGGGCGTGGCTGACAACGCCACCCAGAGCGACATGAACGAACTCTATGCCCGAGCACTGCCCGCCTATATTGATAAAGGCGTAGAACTGGAGCTGCTTTCGCCATTGCTGCAGGGCTACGACCTGGACATGCTGGGCAAAGCCCTGCTGCCTGAACGCGACCTGCAGTTCACCTACCTGGGACTGCAAACCCTCTACGACCGCTACTTTATCCACAGTGACGATACCCGCTTTGAACTGCCGCAGATCTTTTTCATGCGCGTGGCGATGGGCCTTGCTACTGAAGAGGCAGACAAAAACGCCAGGGCTATCGAGTTCTATGAGTTACTGTCGTCTTTCGATTACATGAGCTCAACACCCACCCTGTTCAATGCCGGCACTCTGCGCCCGCAGCTGTCTTCTTGCTACCTCACTACGGTACCGGACGACCTGCACGGTATATACGGCGCCATTCAGGACAACGCCATGCTGTCCAAGTTCGCCGGTGGCCTGGGTAACGACTGGACACCTGTGAGAGCCCTGGGTGCTTACATAAAAGGCACCAACGGCAAGAGCCAGGGCATTGTGCCTTTCCTTAAAGTGGTGAACGACACCGCTGTGGCTGTTAACCAGGGCGGCAAGCGCAAAGGCGCAGTCTGTGCCTACCTGGAAACCTGGCACATGGATATCGAGGAATTTGTGGAACTGCGCAAGAACACTGGTGATGACCGCCGCCGCACCCACGACATGAACACCGCCAACTGGATTCCCGACCTGTTCATGAAGCGGGTATTCAATGGTGAGGACTGGACCTTGTTCTCCCCCAACGATGTTCCCGACCTGCACGACCTGTATGGCAAAGCGTTCGAAGAACGCTACGCCCAGTACGAGGCAATGGCAGCCGCCGGAGACCTGAAACTCTACAAAACCGTGAAGGCCGAAAATTTGTGGCGCAAGATGTTGGGCATGCTGTTTGAAACAGGCCACCCCTGGATGACCTTCAAGGACCCCTGCAACCTGCGTTCTCCACAGCAGCACGTGGGCGTGGTGCACTCTTCCAACCTGTGTACCGAAATCACCCTTAACACCAACAAGGACGAAATCGCCGTTTGTAACCTGGGCTCGGTCAACCTGCCCCAGCATATTGGTGAGAACGGACTGGACCTGGAAAAACTGCGTAAAACAGTTCGCACTGCGGTGCGCATGCTAGATAACGTAATCGACATCAATTACTACTCAGTGCCCCAGGCGAAGAATTCCAACATGCTACATCGCCCCGTGGGCATGGGCGTGATGGGCTTCCAGGATGCGCTTTACAAGCAGCATCTGGCCTATGGTTCCGACTCCGCAGTGGAATTTGCGGATCGCTCCATGGAAGCGGTCAGCTACTACGCGATAGAGGCCTCAAGCGAACTGGCAGCCGAGCGCGGTGCCTATTCCAGCTACGAGGGCTCTCTGTGGAGCCAGGGCATCTTCCCTATCGACTCCCTGGAACGGTTGATCGAGGAGCGCGGCCAGGAATACATTCAGGTCGACCGAAGCCAGACTCTGGATTGGCCCACCCTGCGCGAGCAAGTGAAGAGCCAGGGCATGCGCAACTCCAATGTGATGGCTATCGCACCCACTGCAACTATCGCCAATATTACCGGCGTGTCCCAGTCGATCGAGCCCACGTACCAGAACCTGTACGTTAAATCGAACCTGTCCGGCGAATTCACCGTGGTCAACCCATACCTGGTTAACGACCTGAAGGAGCGCGGCTTGTGGGATGGTGTAATGGTCAACGACCTCAAGTACTACGACGGCAGTGTGCAGGCCATCGACCGTATTCCAGATGACCTCAAAGCGATCTACTCCACCGCTTTTGAGGTAGAGCCTCGCTGGTTGGTAGATGCGGCAAGCCGCCGCCAGAAGTGGATAGACCAGGCGCAGTCCCTGAACCTGTATATCAATAATGCCAATGGTACCAAGCTGGATATCACCTATCGCATGGCCTGGTACAGCGGCCTGAAGACCACTTACTACCTGCGCTCATTGGCTGCTACTGGTACCGAGAAATCCACAATCGACACCGGCGCCCTGAATGCGGTTTCCAATGCTGCACCCGCTCCGGCACCTGTGCCGCAGGCCTGCTCGCTGGATGATCCCGACTGTGAAGCCTGCCAGTAAGCTGACCGTAAGAGAGGCGAGGTAACAATGAACAAGTACAAAGAAACAAAAGCCAGGGGAAAACAACAATGTTGAGTTGGGATGATTTTCATAAGGAAGATAACGGACCGGCAGCCGCGGCTCCCGTCGCACCACAGTCACTGGTTGCGGAAATGACCGCGCCAGAGACCGTGGTTGCAACACCGGTTGCTGCACCTGCACCCGCTGTAGAAGCGCCTGCTGCTGCGGAAAGAGAACCAGAGCCCGCAGTCACCGATACTGCCGCCACTGAATCTGCCTCTGCCGCAGTCGCTCGCGCCGCCAAGGCCGTGGAAAACATCGATGTGGCTCCCGGTCTGGAAGACCTGGAAATGGGTGCCGCACGGGTTACGGTTGACGAGAAGGCAATGATTAACTGCCGCGTCGACCTGAACCAACTGGTGCCCTTCAAGTACGACTGGGCCTGGCAAAAGTATATCGATGGCTGCGCCAATCACTGGATGCCCCAGGAAGTAAACATGACTGCAGACGTGGCTACCTGGAAAAGCCCGGACGGCCTCACCGAGGACGAGCGTCGCATCGTGATGCGCTCCCTGGGTTATTTCTCCACCGCAGATTCCCTGGTGGCGAACAATCTCGTACTGGCCATTTATCGCCTGATTACCAATCCGGAGTGCCGCCAGTACCTGTTACGCCAGGCATTCGAGGAAGCCATTCACACTCACGCCTACCAGTACTGCATTGAGTCCCTGGGAATGGATGAGGGTGAAGTATTTAACATGTACCGGGAAGTACCTTCAGTTGCCGCCAAGGCGGCCTGGAGCATCAGCCATACTCATGAGATTTCAGACCCAACCTTCAAAACCGGTACCACGGAGACTGACCAGACCCTGCTGCGCAATTTGATCGGCTTCTATGCAGTAACCGAGGGCATTTTCTTCTACTGCGGCTTCAGCCAGATTCTGTCCATGGGCCGCCGCAACAAGATGACCGGCGTTGCAGAACAATTCCAGTACATCCTGCGCGATGAGTCCATGCACCTGAACTTCGGCATCGATGTCATCAACCAGATCAAACTGGAAAACCCGCAGCTCTGGACTGAAGAGTTCAAGCAGGAAGCCATTCAGATGATTCTGGAAGGCACAGAACTTGAAATTCAGTACGCGCGCGACACCATGCCCAGAGGAGTGTTGGGCATGAACGCGGCGATCATGGAGGAATACCTCCACTTCATCGCCAACCGTCGACTGTCACAACTGGGCCTGCCTGAGCAGTTCCCCGGCGCACAGAACCCGTTCCCATGGATGAGTGAAATCATGGATTTGCGCAAGGAGAAAAACTTCTTCGAGACTCGGGTTATTGAATACCAGACAGGCGGCGCCCTGACCTGGGATTAAACAAGTCCGCTGGCTGCCCCTGCGGTACCTGGGGCGGCTGGTTGGCACCAAGACCGGAAAGCCATAACAACTGCGGTTCAACTTGAGGAAACTCAAATGACAGATCACGACAAGGACCACTCGGAAGCCGAGACCATCCTGATGGCCCTGGACCAGATCAGCCAAACCATTGACGTTATGACCAGCGTTGTTGGCCGGCTGCGCAATTATGTTCAGCAGCAAGAGGTCACTACCGCTGATAAGTCCAAGGAACTGGCCGCAGAAATGCAGTCAGACCGCATACTCCACTAGCGCCACTGCAAGCCCCCCTATCGGGCCCTAGCCCGAGTAGTTTTTGCCCCCTGTTATTTGTTTTTTCGCGCAATGCGGAGGTTCCAGGTCTTGGGTGTGGCCAACGGCGCCTGACGAAAAAAGGGTTTTCAGTCGCTCCTCGATTATCGAGGAGCGACTGAAAAACACACCCGTTCGGCGCCGCTGGAAAAAACTAAGCCTCGGGTGAAGTGGAGCAGCAAAAAATCAGCTTCCTGCTAACGCCCGATGAACCTAAGATTTCTACCTGATAGGTACTGAACTCCAAAAACAGCGGTGATTAATTTCCTCCCCTAAGCCGGTTAGTATAGAGCGCCTGAAGAGGCATCAAACCGATTCGCCTGACTCGCTACTGAACCAAGGAGGCCAACCATGGCAGAAATAAACGGCATCGCCCATATACAGCTTTGCGTATCCAATATGGCCAGATCCATCGCGTTTTATGAGCCACTTCTGAAGACCATGGGCCTGGTGCCCGTCATCGACGACAAAGACAATTACTACTATTGCGTAGGCGGCAGAACCGGCGTGGCAATTACCCCCGTGCACCGCGAGCACAGTGACAGCGAATTCAAGCAGGGGGCTGTAGGGCTGCATCACGTGTGCTTCAGAGCCAGAAGCGCTGCGGATGTAGACGAAATCTATGGGGTGGCTGCGGGACTGGGGGCAGTCACCATCAGGGAGCCCGAGGAAGGCGCCTATGCGCCGGGGTATTACTCAACCCTGTTCGAAGACCCGGACGGCATTCGTATCGAAGTCAATTTTGTGCCCGGCAAGGGTTTGCTGGAGGATCGATAGGCACATGATTACCGCCTTTGACCGAATCGTCATCGAAGTAAAGGAATTGGGCAGCGCGGTAGAAGAGTACGCTGCACTACTCGGGGATTTCAGTCTAGGCAACGACAGTGCGCTTCTTTCGCTTGGCAATGTCGCTATAGAATTGACAGAAAACCGGGACCGGGAAAATGCAACAATCGTCGCACTGGTCCTCCAGGATTCCACATTAAAGCCCGGTGATCTGAAAGCTATCGATAACACTATTCCAGGCCTCACCCTGCTGCGCACAGCCTCTACTCAGCGCTCTACAGAATTTCCTACAGGCAACACGGGCATCTGCGCTGTCGATCACCTGGTGATACAAACAGCGGATGCTGATGAATGCATTCGCCAGTTCGGCGAGGAAGGGCTGGGCTTGCGCCTGGCGCTTGACCAACAGGTGCAGAAATGGGGTGCTCGTATGGTGTTCTTCCGCACGGGGAAAATGACTCTGGAGGTCATCCAGGACCTTAAGGCGCCGCCGGAAACTGACCACTTCTGGGGGATTACTTATCTCTGCCAGGACATAGACCGCACGCTGGCCTCCCTCGATGAAATAGGAGTCGACCATTCACCCATCAGGGAGGGCCGCAAGCCCGGCACCCGAGTGGCAACCGTGAACAGCCACTGCCTAAATCTACCTACACTTTTAATCGGCCCGGCGTAAACCCAAAGGAGCAGTCACCACTTGAGCACCATCGAATTCAATGCTGAAGAAAAAGAAGCCATTTCACAAAGGATCAAACGTTACTTTGAAACGGAGCTAGACCAGGAGATTGGCTCTTTTGAGGCCCAGTTCCTGCTGGAGTTCATCAGCGAGGAAATCGGAGCCTACTACTACAACCGCGGCCTGCAGGATGCACTTGTGCTGTTTCAGGAACGAATGGACTCGGCAGCAGATGCAATTTACGAAATTGAGAAGCCGCTGAAACAGGGGCGATAAGCCAATAATGGCTGAGGACTCTTAATGGCTGAGGGCTCTGCCCACACAAGAAGCCGTGAGGGCAGAGTTTACCGGGTCATGTATCAACCAACCTTGGGGAGATTATTGAGGGCTTTTTCGATATCCTCTTCCGGATAGTCAAAATCCGTCAGCTCGCCAGCAAAGTAACGATCATAGGCTGCCATATCAAAATGACCATGCCCTGAGAGGTTGAAGAACAGGGTTTTCTCTTCTCCGCTCTCCTTGCAGGCCTGGGCCTGGGCGATACAGGCTGCAATCGCGTGACAACTTTCAGGTGCCGGGATAATACCCTCTGCCTTGGCAAAGGTGACGCCTGCTTCAAATGTTGCCAATTGCGCGACAGCCTGCGCCTCTACCAGCCCTTCATCATAGAGCTGCGACACCAGTGCTGAATCACCGTGATAACGCAGACCACCGGCGTGAATACCGGGAGGCATGAAGTCGTGGCCCAGAGTGTACATCTTGGTCATAGGGGTAAGACCAGCCACATCACCGAAATCGTAGGCGTAATGGCCACGGGTCAGGGTCGGGCATGAGGTGGGCTCTACCGCAACCATGCGAATGTCCTTACCTGCTGCTTTATCTGCCAGGAAGGGGAAAGTCACGCCACCAAAATTGGAACCGCCACCACAGGGCGCATAAATGAAATCAGGGTAGTCCCCGGCAATTTCAAACTGCTTCTTCGCTTCCAGCCCGATAACTGTCTGGTGTAGCAGCACATGATTAAGCACCGAGCCCAGCGCGTAGTTGGTATCAGCTCTACTGGCTGCATCTTCCACTGCCTCGGAGATAGCAGCACCCAGTGATCCGTTGGATTCTGGGTCTTTAGCCAGAATTGCGCGGCCTGATTCCGTCTGGTCAGTAGGGCTGGCCAGAACTTTGGCACCCCAGGTTTCCATCATGGAGCGACGGAAGGGTTTTTGCTGGTAGCTGATTTTTACCATGTACACGACAACTTCAAGGCCAAACATCTGCCCTGCCAGGGCCAGCGATGAGCCCCACTGACCGGCACCTGTTTCGGTGGCAAGGCGAGTAATGCCTGCCTGCTTGTTGTAATAGGCCTGGGGCACGGCGCTGTTGGGCTTGTGTGAACCCGCGGGGCTGACTCCTTCGTTCTTGTAGTAGATCTTGGCGGGAGTGCCCAAAGCCTCCTCCAGGCGCCGTGCACGGATCAGTGGCGACGGGCGCCACATTTTGTAGGCCTCACGCACCGGCTCTGGAATTTCGATCCAGCGCTCAGCAGAAACCTCCTGCTCGATAATAGCTGGAGGGAAAATTGCCGAAAGCGCCTCCGGTGTTACCGGGTTGCCGTCGGGGCCAAGCACCGGAGAGGGCGGATTAGGCATATCCGCCACAACGTTATACCAGTGAGTGGGAATCTCGCTCTCTGGAAGAAAAATCTTGTTATCAGCCATTGCCAACCTCTTGTCATCAATTTCTACAGGCTATACCCCGGGGGCCGCCATCATTTTTAGCTACAAATAAAGCCGCGCTATTTTACGGGCTTTGCCTCTTTATGCAATTGCCAAAACTACCGCTACCTTCCCCATCCAGGGCACCGTTAATTGCCTCTTGAATGCAACAATGTGTTCATTGTAAACTTTTGGTTCACACGCCACCCGATGACCGCTACAATAGCGACCCCGCTCAGGCGGGAGCCGGTGCCAGATTGCCCCTGGACCATGTCTTACACTGAAACAGGACACCCCTATGATCTATCAAAGTGACCAGCTCTCGATCACCCGCCATGAGGGCGACATCGCAGAGCTGAACTTCGACCTGCAAGGCGAATCCGTTAACAAATTCGACAACGCCACTGTAACCAGCCTGACCGCAGGCCTGGACGCGCTGGAAGCAGAAGCCGGTATTAAAGGCCTCCTGGTCACCAGCGGCAAAGGCGTATTCATCGTCGGTGCGGATATCACTGAATTCACCAGCCTGTTCGGCTCCGCCAAAGAAGATATCAAGCCTTTTACAGCGGCCAACAACGCCAACCTGAATCGCATTGCTGCACTGCCCTACCCCAGTGCCGTTGCCATCAATGGTTTTGCCATGGGCGGCGGGCTGGAAGTTTGTTTGGCATGCGATTTTCGCGTAATGAGTACGGTGGCTAAAATCGGCCTGCCTGAAACCAAGCTTGGCATTCTCCCGGGCTGGGGCGGAACCGTTCGCCTGCCGCGACTGATAGGCGTAGACGAAGCCGTTATGTGGATGGCAACAGGGCAGGACAAAAGAGCCGCTGACGCCCTCAAAGCAGGCGCGGTGGACGCTACAGCTACACCCGATCAATTGCGCGAAGTGACACTGTCCACTTTGCACGGAGCGATAGACGGCGCGCTGGACTACGAAACCCGACGTGAGCAAAAGCACGGCCCACTTCCCCTTAATGACACCGAGGCCATGATGTCCTTCTTCACCATCAAGTCGATGGTGGCGCAACAGGCCGGCAAAAATTATCCCGCGCCGGTGAAAGTTGTCGATGTCATCGAACAAGCTCGCAAGATGAGCCTGGAAGAGGCTCTGGATGTGGAAGCCGAAGGCTTCGCAGAGCTGGCCACTACACCGGTAGCCACTGCACTGGTAGGCGTGTTTCTCAACGACCAGTTATTGGGCAAAAAAGCCAAGGACTGGGAAAAGAAAGCAGACAAGCCTATTGAGCGCGCGGCGGTACTGGGCGCTGGCATCATGGGCGGTGGCATTGCCTACCAGAGCTCTTTCAAAGGCACACCCATCAAGATGAAGGATATTGCCCAGGAAGGCCTGGACCTGGGTCTGGCGGAAGCTAACAAACTACTGGCCAAGCGCGTAGACCGCGGTCGCATGTCGGCCTCTCAAATGGGTGACATTCTCAACAATATCGATCCCACACTGACCTATGCCGGTTTCGAAGACGTGGATATTGTCGTTGAGGCCGTGGTGGAAAACCCCAAGGTCAAGCACGCGGTACTGGCTGAAGCTGAAAAACACATTGACAAAAATGCTGTGCTGGCCTCCAACACATCCACTATCTCAATTACCTACCTGGCAGAAGCCCTGGAGCGACCCGAGAACTTTTGCGGTATGCACTTCTTCAACCCGGTGCACGCCATGCCCCTGGTAGAAGTAATACGCGGTGAGAAAACCTCCGATGTTGCTATTGCCCGCACCGTTGCCTATGCCAACAAGATGGGTAAGAAAGCGGTAGTGGTCAATGACTGTCCCGGATTCCTGGTAAATCGGGTTCTATTCCCCTACTTCGGTGGCTTTAACTCCCTGCTGCGTGACGGCGCCGATTTCCAGGCGGTAGACAAGGTAATGGAGCGCTGGGGCTGGCCCATGGGCCCGGCCTATCTGATGGATGTGGTTGGCATAGACACCGGGGTACACGCAGCCGGCGTAATGGCCGAGGGTTTCCCAGACCGCATGCAGCCTGACTTCAAGAGCGCCACTGAAGTGTTATTCGAAAACAACCGCTACGGCCAGAAGAACGGCAAGGGCATGTACGAGTACGTCACCGACAAGCGCGGCAAACCCAAGAAGATCGTCAACGAGGAAGTCTATGAACTGATTGCCCCGGTGTGCGGCGAGCGCGTGGAATTCGAGCGAGAGGACATCATCGCCCGCATGATGCTACCCATGGCGATTGAAATGGCCCGCTGCGTGGAGGAAGGTGTCGTGGGCACCCCCGCCGAAGCGGATCTCGCCCTGCTCTACGGCGTGGGGTTCCCACCGTTCCGCGGCGGCATCTTCCGCTGGATGGATACCGTAGGCATGGCACATATTGCTGAAATGTCTGAGAAGTTCAGTCACCTGGGCAAAGCTTATGAACTGACCGAACGAATGCAAGAAATGCTCGCCAACGGCGAAACCTACTACTGAGTTACAGGCTAATTAAAGGAGATATACTGTGAGTTTTAACCCAAGAGACGCAGTGATTGTAGATTACGCCCGCTCAGCAATGGGGCGTTCCAAGAATGGTTGCTTTCGCAACGTACGTGCAGACGATCTGTCTGCGGAAGTCATCAAAGGCATGCTGGCGCGCAACACGGCACTCAACCCTGCCGAGATCGACGACCTGATCTGGGGCTGCGTGATCCAGCGTGGTGAACAGGGCATGAACCTGGCGCGCATGATCGTGCTCAACGCAGGACTGCCACACACCGTTCCCGCCCAGACCGTGAACCGGCTTTGCGGCTCCTCAATGAGCGCTTTGCAAACTGCCGCCGCCAATATCATGGCCGGTATAGGCGATGTCTACCTCGTCGGTGGTGTGGAGCACCTGGGCCACCTGCCGATGATGGACCCAAGCAACGTAGACCCCAACCCTCGCATGGGCCGCTCTGTAGCCAAAGCTGCGGGCATGATGGGCATGACCGCAGAAATGCTGGCGCTGATGCACGGCATCAGCCGTGAAGACCAGGACAAACTGGGCTTGCGCTCACACCAGCTGGCTCACAAGGCCACACTGGAGGGTAAATTTAACCGCGAGATCATTGCCATAGACGGTCACGACGAGAACGGTGCCCTGATCAGCGTCACCACTGACGAAACCATTCGCCCGGAGACCACACTTGAAGGGCTGGCTTCACTGAAGCCCTCCTTCAATCCCCAGGGTGGTACGGTAACTGCCGGTCAGTCTTCCCAGATATCTGACGGTGCTTCGGCCATGTTGATGATGTCTGCAGAAAAAGCGCAGGCTTTGGGGCTTACCCCGATAGCGCGGGTAAAAGGAATGGCTCTCGCCGGAGTCGACCCCTCTATCATGGGCTACGGCCCCGTGCCCTCTACCCAGAAGGCACTGAAAAACCTGGGCCTGACCATAGATGACATCGAGATGGTTGAGCTGAACGAGGCCTTCGCCGCACAGGCACTGCCAGTGCTCAAGGATCTCGGCTTACTGGAAAAAATGGACGACAAGGTCAATGTTCACGGCGGCGCCATCGCCCTGGGCCACCCATTTGGCTGCTCCGGCACGCGTATTACCGGCTCCTTGCTGAACGTAATGGAAGACCGGGATTTGACCCTGGGCGTGTCCACCATGTGCATAGGCCTGGGCCAGGGAATTACTACCGTTATAGAGCGGGTCTAAGCTGCGTCAATTCCGGCGGTAGCTAGCTGGCGCCGCCGGAATCCTTTGCGCTTTCCTGTTCCCTGGAAAGCAGTTCATCGATTGTCTCAAGAGCAATAACCAACTCTTCGGTAGCCAGCTCCGCATCCCTGAAATATTCCTCCGCCATAGGAGCGATACCGCAGCGCTCCGGCAGCGCCTGGTCATTTTCAAGCATGTCATACAAGGTAGGGAGAAAAACAAACTGCAGCCACTGTGGCAACGTCAGGGTATCCACTGCAAACGGCTCGGTAGAGGCCAGCGCTTCAGTAGAGGGAGGAATCTTGTCCCACAGGCCCAGTTGCCGCAGAAGGGCCTCTATATCGATTAATACTTCAGCGATCTCGGTACGCATCGTGCCACTCGAAACGGGTTCAGCGAACATTCTAACGCCATTCGCAGGCTGACGGGGATTCGTCCTTTGACCGAGGCGCCACACACCGGTAGTCTCTTTCCCCAATGCGGGTGTAGTTCAATGGCAGAACGGCAGCTTCCCAAGCTGCACACGTGGGTTCGATTCCCATCACCCGCTCCAATTCCCGCAACTACCCCAACTCCCGCTTAAACGGCGGCAAAGAATCCAGAATCGCCCGGCCGTAACGTCGGGTAAGCACACGTCGGTCCATCAGGGTGACACGCCCGGTGTCCTGCTCTGTACGCAGCAGCCGGCCACTGGCTTGCACCAATCGCAAGGCGGCATCGGGCACGCTGATTTCCATGAAAGGGTTACGCCCCTGGGCTTCTATCCATTCGGAAAGTGCCGCTTCCAGGGGACTGTCTGGAACGGCGAAGGGGATTTTCGCGATCACCACGTGACGGCAGTAATCTCCGGGAAGATCCACCCCCTCGGCAAAACTGGCGAGACCAAAAATCACGCTGCCTTCTCCCTTATCAACCGCTTCACGATGACGGCGCAGGATCTCCTGCTTGCTGTAATCACCCTGCATCAGGATGCGTTCACCCAATTCCTCCGTGCGAAGGCCCTCGTGAACATCCAACATTTGCCGGCGGGAGGAAAACAAAACCAGGCAGGCCTCACGATGACCCAGCAACTGCGGCATCCGGGCAATCAAGGCATCTGTATGGGCCTGCGCATCTGACGGGTCACAATCCATAGCGGGAACACGAAAGGTGGCATTGGCGTAATCAAAGGGGCTGGCCACCACCTTGTAATTGCCCTCCGGCGGAGAGCCAGAATGCAGCATAAATCGTTCAAATGAATTGAGCGCGGTAATAGTAGCCGATGTCACGATCACGCCTGCAGCGCGAGACCATAAGTTGTCCTGCAAAATATCTGCCGCGAGAATCGGACTGCAACGCAACTCAAAACCAAACTGACCACCGCTGTTCAGCAGGGTGATCCAGCGCGCCATTGGCACCGGATCATTATTGTCACTGCCAGTATAGGCCTCCCAAAGGGCCATAGCGCCCTCCGCCCTGCCGACCATACCTCCGACATTAATATGCCAGGTTTCGATATCCGATTTATCCAACTCCGCAAAATCATCTTCCAGGGCATCTTCCAAAATACCCTCCATACGCGCCAGCGAGGATGTCAGTTGCTGCAAT
>ERZ1046740.1159-NODE-1159-length-19165-cov-6.905233_pt1 | contig 19165 bp, 19 predicted proteins | sample MGYA00383093_ERZ1046740 | MGnify/ENA primary metagenome ERZ1046740 (study PRJEB29581, sample SAMEA5548363) | metagenome | biome: marine; feature: coastal; material: water | depth 25 m | study: Short-term variability in the microbial, nano- and picoplankton... | reverse complement strand
GCTACCCAAAACAACATTTCTAAAGTTTCGGCTTTAGCTTCCATTAAATGGGAAATAAAATCGAAAGACATCGAAACCATTGAATACAATACACTTGTAGATGTCTATTTTGAATTTACCAACGAAGGCACTGTTCCATTAACAATAAACAAGCTAAAGCAGGCTGTGGTTGCACCGTAGCTAGCCATACAAAAGTACCCATACTTCCATGGAAAAGTGAGAAGATAAAAGTGTGCTACAGCGCGAATGTTAAAGGTAGCTTTAAAAAGAGTTTAACGGTGACGTCCTCAGCAAGTAACCCTGCTCAAACACTACATTTTTCAGGCAAAGTAGAATAATTCATCCTCAATAATGCTACGTACGAGCCCTAATATTATGGGGTTTCGTACTAGCGTCAAGACACCTTCAACCTATAAAATGAAAGAGCTCATAGTCTAAATAATACGGATAAACGAAAAGCGTTCCGGTAGTAACAACTAGGCTTGCTCTAAGCCCATAGAAAAATCATCATATTGATTTTTACGGTTATGTAAAAACTTCAAATTTACATGTAAAAAATGATGTTTTTTGAGAATTGTTTCGCATATTTAGACAGAGTAAGTTGAAGAGTAGAATTTACACAAAAAACACTTCATAAAGAACGAACATAGCCTTGTTAGGGCGTATACAGTTTATTTTGGCAAGGACGAACATTACCATACTCAACATACCTAACTACTTCTGCTCTTACTACCTGTATGGCTTGAATAAAATGGCCAAAATAAAATATGTTTTTAGCCCAAGGTACCAAGAGTATAATTTCACTCCTTTTTTAATCTTTTCAATTGGAAATCAAATCGTTGTTATTGACAATGATGATCCCAGAATAGTTGATACCCAACTTTATGAAGCATGTACTTTTTATTTTTGCTCGAATAAATTAATCGCTAAAACTTCATATCAGCAAATTAAAGTCAGACCTCTTTACCCTCATTATCCAATCAACATAATCCCATTATATCTAAGACTTTTTAATCTCAAAACTTTAATTTCAAGTCGGTTTACCAAAGAACTTTACATTTTATCTAGAAGACCTCGTTACAAGAACAAAAAAGTTCGACATACATATGACAATTATGTCTTTTTTTCTTGTTCGAATTGGAAAAATGAACAAGAAGCAAATGCCATTAGGGCTGCGTTTATAGAAACGTGTAAATCTCACCCTGCAATAAAGTTTGAAGGTGGTTTCACATCGCGAAAAAATAATAATCTTAACGGAATCGACACCTCTTTAATCGTAAATAAATATCACCCAAAGAAATTCTCAAAATTAATCAGACAATCAATGATTGGTTTCAATAACCCCGCAGTAAAGGGTGCTATGAGTTGGAGGTTAGCAGAATATTTAAATAATGGAACATTTATACTTTCTTATCCGTTTAAAATAGAATTGCCCACAGCATTGGTTCATAAGGAACACATCTATTACATAAAAAACACCTCGTGCATTAAAGCTGTTTTAAATGCAGTCATTGACAATCGTTCGCATGCGAGGCAAGTTGGCACAAATGCAAAAGATTATTTTGAAAGATATTGTACACCTGAGGCTCAGGCTAATTATATCCTTAAAACATTATCAACTGCAGGAATATAAGTTTCAGAAGGTTTAGCACACAAATGAATTTAAAAATGAAAAAAGTAGTGGTCTTAGGCGGTGGCGGATTTATTGGAGGGCACCTTATCAGCAGACTCAAATCAATGGGGTGTTGGGTTAGGGGTGTAGATCTTAAATACAACGAGTTTAAAACATCCGATGCCGATGAATTCGTAATAGCTGACCTGCGCAATCATGGCGAGGTAGATGCACTTATAGATGAATCTATAGATGAAGTATATCAGCTCGCTGCGGACATGGGGGGGTCTACTTATATCAATACAGGGGAACATGATTCAGACGTTATGCACAACTCCTGCCTAATAAACCTTAATGTTTTGAAAGTGTCATCAGCTAAAAATGTCAAAAAAATTTTCTATTCCTCTTCAGCTTGCGTATATCCAGAATACAATCAATTAGACCCAAATAATCCAAAATGTACAGAAGATTCTACTTTTCCTGCGGAGCCGGATAGCGAATATGGCTGGGAAAAGCTTTTCAGTGAAAGACTCTATATGGCATTTAACAAAGATTTTCCAAAATTAGAAGTAAGGATAGCGAGGTTTCATAATATCTACGGACCTTATGGAACATTTGACGGAGGCAAGGAAAAAGCCCCTGCTGCATTTTGTAGAAAAGTGGTCAATGCCATAAATGGAGCACAGGTGGAAGTGTTGGGTGATGGCCAACAAACCCGTTCTTTTTTGTATGTCGATGAATGTATTGAAGGTGTCATTCGATTCATGGAATCAGACTTCAAAGGTCCGTTGAACATTGGATCGGATGAAATGATAAATATGAATGACTTTATGTCTATGATTATAAAAATTTCGAAAAAAGATTTAACTATTAAAAATACTTCGTTTCATGGTGCAGGTGTGCGGGGAAGAAATTCTGATAATAAATTAATCAATGAAAAATTAGGATGGAGCCCAAACTACCTTCTTGAAAGCGGAATAAAGAAGACATTCAATTGGATCAAACAAGAATTAGGGTTTGCCTCTCAAATTCGAGAGGCTAAAAATCTTTGATATTTAACCTTTATTAGTTTTACGAACAATTGAAACAGGAAAGTCTAATTAACTCAACCCCTACTTATGACTCCAAAAGAAATTAAAAAATTAGCTAAGAAGACACAAAATGTTGGCGGTTGGTTTGATGTAGAATCGGCTCTTTTTATTGGATCCATCAATCAATTACAAAAAGATAAAAATATTGTTGGTGACATTTATGAAATAGGAGTTCATTTCGGAAAGAGCGCCATATTTTTCAACCACCTGCTTAAGGGTTCTGAGAATTTAAACGTCTGCGATATTTTTAACAATCAGCATTTAAATACTTCAAACTCCGGTTTTGGAAACAAGGATTTCTTTCTTCAAAACATGAAGACTTTCGGCAAGAAAGAGGTCCTTATTCTCAGTGAATGCTTATCATCTAGTTTAACACCAGAAGCAATCGGCAAGAACTATAGAATGTTTCATATAGATGGCGGACATACTAAAGAGGAAGCGCTGTATGATTTACATCTTGCCACCCAATGTCTTCATGAAAAAGGAATCATTATTGTTGACGATCCTTTCAGGCACGATTGGCCTGGAGTTACAGAGGCCATAATTGAGTTTCTCCAAAACAACTCAAATTTTTCGGCATTTGCTGTAGGTTTTAATAAATTGCTCATAGCAAAAAAAGAGGCTTCTCAGGAATACTTGACCTACTTGCAAAACAGCGTAACGAGAGAATTTTACGACCTAACTTATCCTTATAGCTTTAAAAGGATAAAATTTGTAAATCGGCAAATGGGTTGTTTTTTTCATCTTCCTCAAGTTAACCCTAAGTCCTTGAAATACATCGTTTACAAGAGAATAAAAAAACTTCAAAAAAGAATCAGTATCAAGGCTGATAAAAAATGAAAAAAGAAAAAGTTCTTGTAATTTTTTTCTCTGAGACACGTGAGTATCAGCATACTTTTGAGCGCTATAAGCGCTATGTACTTGATGAGCTCAATGCCGATTTGGCTCTATGTGTTGCTATAAATCAACGAGAAAATCAGAACAATCCTTTCTATAAGGCTGCCAAATATATTTGGCAATATCAAGAACCTGAAGATTGGGGTAAAGGGTTTGACTTCGCATCTTCTCATGAGGGAGTTGAAAACAGATGGCGGATTTTAGAGGATATCAAAGACCAATGGTTAGGAGGAGTGAAAGGACCGAAAACTCAAAAAGGTTCCGCAGGAATAATGCTGTTTTTTAGATGGTTTACAAAAATGAAATTATTAGAAAAGGGTCTAGTTGAAAAATATGATCGATTTATTTACACGCGATCTGATTATTTATATGAAACACCGCACATTCCGCTTGAGCTTCTTTCAAAAGATAAAATCTGGATTCCTGACGGAGAAGATTACGGTGGAGTAACAGACCGATATATGGCATGTAGTGCACAAAATATCATCCCCGCTTTATCTATAGCAGATCCAATTATAAAGACACCTTTGGAGCTCTTTAAAGAAATGACTTTTTTTAAAGAATGGAACTTAGAAAAGTTTCTCAAATTCTCATTTAAAAGAACTGGATTATGGGATCAAGTACAAAGGTTTCCATTTACAATGTATTCCCTTCGATCTAAAGGAGCACATACTAGCTGGACAAAAGGAACATTTAATCGAGAGTTGGAATACTTCGTAAAATACCAACATGAATACGATTCCGCTCAAATATCTAAAGCTGTTTTTGAAAAAAGAGGCGGATGGAAAGCTCGATCAGTAAATCAAGCTCTAAATAAAATTAAAAGAAAAGCCTTTTGGACGCTTCAAAAAAACCGGATATTATTCGTCTTTTCAAAATTAAAAAGTTAACCAATCGATAATGAATAAATATAATGAGCCGATAGCGATAATTGGAGCAGGAGGACTTGGAGTATGCGCTGCGCTAGAGCTTGCCCAGCGAGGATTTAAAATTGATTTATATGAGGCGCATTCTGAAACTATCAGAAAGGCAACCTATGTGAACGAGGGGAAAATACACCTTGGGTTTATATATGCCATGGATAAAGACATGCGGACTGCTAAGAAGATGATTGATGGAGCAGTTCATTTTATGTCGTATTTAAAACGGTGGATTGATGTTAATCCTGAACATGTCATTTCCACACCATTTTATTATTGTTCACATAAAGCATCTCTTCTGAAGCATGAGCAATTGGAAATGCACTATAAAAAATGCATTGAGTATTACGATGAAGCTAAATCTTACTTTAAAAAGTCGTATTTGGATTTGTTCGATACGCTGGAGTTATCTAAACTTAATAAAAGTGCAGCAGAACAAATTGCAAACCCTGAATATATAGATGCCGTATTTTCAACTTCAGAACATTCGGTAGAGCCCAGAGTGATTGCTAAACTGCTCAATGAGGCCCTTGCGGAGAACGACTCCATTAATCTTTTTATTAATACAAAAGTAGAATCGGTATCCAGGGTTGGCACCAAAGTTAAAGTGAGCGCATTGCAAAATGGAGGTGTTGTACAGAATAAATATTCCCAGGTTATCAATTGCAGTTGGAATGGTTTGCTTAGCATAGATGAAACCATGGGGATAATACCCGAAGAACCTTGGTCTATGCGCTATAAATTTGGTAATAAGATATTGATTCCAATTCATTCTGAATCTCTGCCGTCATGCACACTAGTACAGGGGCCTTTTGGTGACACTGTAAACTTTAAAAATAGAGGCGCTTTTGTTTCTTGGTACCCTATTGGCAGAACAGGATGGTCTGAAGGTTCTAGTCCACCGGACTGGGATAACATGTATAGCATAGAAAAAAGGTATGATATATTTTGGCGAAGTTTTGAAGAATTGGTTAAACGTGTACCAAGGTTAAAAAATTTATCCTTTACAGAAAAGGACATCAGTCCTGTTGGCGGTGTTATTTATGCATTAGGGAATACAGATGTAGACAACAAGCATAGTAAGCTGCATACACGTTTTGATGTAGGAATTCGCTCTTTCCAAAACTATCATTCTGTAAATACCGGAAAGTATACTTTAATACCCCTTTTAGCTGTTCAATTAGCAGACAGAATTGAAGGTTTATCCTAGTGAAAATGGCGAACAAATTACCGCTGATATCTATTGTAATGGCCACGTATAACAGTAGCCATTTGCTGAAGTATTCTATTGGGAGCTTATTAGATTCTGATTTCGACAATTGGGAGTTAATTGTTATTGGTGATTGTTGTACGGATAATACTGAGGATGTAATTCATTCATTCAATGATGACCGCATTCGTTTTTTAAATCTTGAAGAAAACAGTGGTCAACAAGCAAGGCCGAATAACATAGGCTTATCAATGACAAAGGGCAGATATGTTGCATTCCTTAATCAAGACGACATGCTTTACCCATCTCATCTTACAGCTTGTATACAAGAAATTCAATCTAGTGATTCGGATATGCTGGTGATACCTGGTCTCGTGGTTAAGCCATCAACGAAGAAGAGCTTAGAACATCAAAAATTTGAAGTTAATTTGGATTCTGTTCACGTCAACGGAAAATACAGTCCAAAGGTGTTTAGTGTTGCTTCGAGTTGGTTCATGAAAAAGGAGATTATCCCTAAAGTTGGGCCTTGGAAAATGGAAAATGAAGTGTATTGCTATTCATCACAAGAGTGGTTGTATAGAGCTTGGAAAACCGGAGTGGCTATGCATTTTCCTTCTAGAGTTGGATTACTAATAATTTACAGTGGGCCTCGAGGAGGTATTCATAAAAAGTCAATGCGTTTCGAGCACGAATATTTTTACAACAAAATTTCAGATACCTCTTTTCAAAAGGCGTTAATGGAAAAAGCGGCTATACACGCTACAAAAGACATAAATACAATAGCTTACTATAGCTCTAAAAAAATGATTAGAGTTGTGGTTGATTATTTGATTGATACAGTTGCTAGAGTTTTATCTATTCATCCAGTGTCTTTAAAGCGCATCATGAAGGGCCGAAAAAAAGGGAGTTTAATTCAAAAAAACAGAGTCTAGCGCATGAGTTGTTAAAAGAAGCCTAGAAAAGGCCAATATATTAGAAAGGGAAGTCAAATAGTTGCTGCAATGGGAAAAGTTAATCATTCCATCCTTCTGGTGGTGGCGGTAACTTTGTTTTGTCTATTCTACCTTGTCTTTCAGCGTCTAGACGGTCGAAAGTTATCATGACACATCGCGCCCCAGAATATATCGTTCCTTCTGCTTATAGCTTGGTATCTTCTGTGCGTTCCTTATACTCAGATAGTGAAAACCCCAGGCGCACAGGACATGAACAAGCAGATATCTGGAGTGAATATTTTAACCGATTCGTAGAAATCCGGAAAAATTTGAAACGTGAACATCAGATTATTGATTTGAAGTTTGATAACTTTATTGAACATCCTATGGAAGTGCTCTCTATGCTGTATGACCAATTTCAATGGGAATTGTCTGAAGAAACCAAGCAGAAATTTCAAATCTTTCTGGAAGCAAACCCAAAAGGGAAGCATGGCAATCATGAATATGCTTTAAAAGATTTCGGCCTAACGAACCAAGAGATAGAATCTAAGTTTGAAGTCTACATTAAGTTCTTGAAAAAACTATAACAAATATGGCTGAATTTAAAAGCAAGCAAGCCCTTGAAGCATTTTTAGAGGTTGTCAAAAATGCAGACACAACCTTTTTAGATCCAGACAAAGATCTAGATCATCAAGCGAAAATTGATGGCTATCAACATATTTTTCACCTTTTAAGATCTAGCGTAGATTTCTTCTTATTCAATGACCCGCTACGCCCAAAGTTAATGCGCTTGGCAGATGAATACCATAAACTTCTAGGCGATAATGTAGACTCCGTTTACTTCTTTACACAGCTGCAGGCTGATCAAGAATACATTATTCGTGGTAAGCGCTTTAACAGTTGTTACCTCAGTTTTGCAGTTTATGGCGGTGAGCCCAATGGAGAACTTCCAGAAATTGTTACGCAAAACATAAATCATCGCGATATAAAGTTTAATTCGGATGGCTCTTTTGAAATTAAACTGACTAAAAAACCTAATGGGATTAATGAGTTTAAACTGCATGACAATTCGGTCAGTTTATTTACCCGAGAATATTTCTTCGACCCATCTACTGCAGTGGAGAGCGAATTGGAAATTATAAACACCAACGCACCGGCAGTTAAAGGGCCGCTAAACGATGAGGAATTGGCGCTAAAAATTCAGCGTATGACAACGTTTTTCGACCAAACCACACGGATAGCGCCTTTACCAGTTGACTTTCCAGAGAACGACTTCCTCCCTCCCTTTCCATTTGAAGCAGATCAAGGCGGTTGGGGGACTGTAGACAATATCTATTGTTTTGGGAAATTCAATCTCGAAGAAAACCAATATTTAAAAATACGCTTCACCTCGCCTGAATGCTGCTATTGGGGTATCCAGACATGGAATTTATTAATGCAATCTACTGACTTTAAACACTTTAAGGTTGGTGTAAATAAGGGAAATGCTGCACCAAATGAAGATGGCAGTTTTACCGTCTATTTGGGTCACAAAGAAATGCCAGTTGAAAACTGGATAAGTACTGCTGGATACAAAGAAGCAATCATTTTTTGCCGCTGGCTTTTGTCCGAATCCATCCCAGATCAGCCCACTGTTGAGCTTTTAGGATATTAAAAAAAAGCCCGCCTTGAATAACAAAGCGGGCTTTTAAATTAATGGCTAATTTTTATTTAAAAAATATGCAAGCCCGCGCCTATCTGAAAATATTGATTTTGCTGTCCTAGTGAGTTGACGTCTATAACTCCCCAATTGTATCGAGCTTCAATGGAAACAATGGCAATTTTAAAGCCTACACCTAAAAACAAAGGCAAATCAAAAACATTGTTTTTGGGAGCTGCATTTGCCACTAAACCCTCATTATTTTCTCCAACATTAAAGTTCAAACCGGCTCCACCTAAAGCGAAGAGAGGACCAAGTTTTACACGCAACCCAACTGGGACACTTAACACATGTAACCTTCTATAATTATTGTCATCTGCTTTCCATCCATTTTGTAAATATTCTAAGCCTGTATGCAACGCAAATATTCCGCCAAACTTATTGTTGCGAAAAATACCTGCATAAAAATTTGGGAGACTTCCCTCAAACTGTTTTTCGTTTGCAAAAGTACCTGCATAATTCCAACCTGCTCTAATTCCGTTGTCTTGCGCCTTTCCTTTAAAAGAAATAAAGCCTAGTGTAAATGTTAAAATAAGTAGTAAAGTTTTCATAGACGTATAATCTGTTTGTTTAAAAGTAAGTCATGTGGATTAATTTGCAAAACCAGTTCCCTCTCGTTACCAACAAGAACGCGTTACTATCTTAAGCATAATTTCACTTTTTACATGAAATTCCTATGTTTTCTGGCAGATAAATAAATTAAAAACTCAATTGAATATGAAAAAAATTGTACATATTACTTTTTTGGTGTGCATTGGTTTTATCAGCCATGCTCAAATTGGCATGTGACTAGGCGGTTCTATAGGCTTTATGACAAACAATGTGAAAGACGGACCCTCTTCCTCTGCTTACATGTTCGGTCCTCAAGTAGCTTACATGCCTGGCGAATTAGCTGGAGTTGGTATAAACTTAAACTTCAACGGAACTACCGTAAATCAAAATAATAATCAGGAAAATGTAACAAAAATGACCGGATGGACAATTGAGCCTTTCTTTCGTTATTATTTTGCTGGAACTGGTGACTTTAGCTTTTTGGAGATGCTAAGATCGGTTTTGGTGGCGGAAATACGACTCTGTCTGAAAAGGATCATGAGGACCTTAAGTCTACATATAGTAATTTCGGCATAAATTTAGCACCTGGTGTTCAATGGTGGTTTAATGAGTCCCTGTCGATGAATGCTTCTGTAGGAGTTTTAGGCTACAACAGCCAAACAGACGATACAGACTTAGACAAAGAATTTCAAATCACAACAAACAATTTTGGTCTAATAGCTGGCTTTAACACTTTAGGTATTGGTCTTTACTGGCATTTTTAAATTGAATTATAAGCAAAGTTTTAAACCGCTCGTTTCGAGCGGTTTTTTTATGCTTGCTATCTTCGTTTTAAGTGCTAATCCGTTGATTCTAAAACAACAAATGCCATGCTTTAAAAACTCCGTTTCGGGTTATCTTTGCCGCACTCTAAAAATTTAATATTTTACAATCGGTATGGGTAAAACGTTAGAAAAAAAACCATCTTCTCAAAAAGAAGAGTTTAGAAAAATTGTACTTGAGGATTTTAAACTTGCGACTATTAGTCGAGAAACAAGCTTATTAGGACGAAGAGAGGTTCTCACCGGGAAAGCTAAATTCGGAATATTTGGAGATGGCAAAGAAGTTGCTCAAATAGCTTGGGCTAAAGCATTTAAAAAAGGAGATTTTAGATCTGGTTACTACCGAGACCAAACCTTTATGATGGCTATAGGCGCATTAACGGTGAAAGAGTTCTTTGCTAGTTTATACGCTAATACCGATGTTGAAAAAGAACCCGCTTCGGCCGGAAGGCAGATGAACGGTCATTTTGCAACACGTTCATTAAATGCCGACGGCAGCTGGAAGAACCTAATGGAGCAATACAATGTCTCTGCAGACATTTCTCCTACTGCAGGGCAAATGCCACGATTGGTAGGATTAGCGGAAGCATCGAAACATTACAGAGTAAACAAAGACTTACATAACAATACCAATTTCTCGAATAAAGGAAACGAAGTGGCTTGGGGAACAATTGGTAATGCAAGCACGAGTGAAGGTCCATTTTTTGAAGCTATAAACGCTGCGGGTGTACTTCAGGTCCCAATGGTTATGTCCGTATGGGATGATGAATACGGTATCTCAGTTCACGCGAAATACCAAACCACAAAAGAAAGTATCTCAGAAATCTTAGCAGGTTTCCAAAGAACAGAAGAAAAAAACGGTTATGAAATCATGAGAGTTAAAGGTTGGGATTACCCTGCCTTAATCGAAACTTACGAAAAAGCTTCAACACTTTCTAGAAAAGAACATGTGCCGGTATTGATTCATGTGAATGAAATGACGCAACCGCAAGGCCACTCTACGTCAGGCTCGCACGAACGATATAAAAGTGCTGAACGTCTACAATGGGAACAAGACTATGATTGCATCAAGAAATTGAGAGAGTTCATTGAAAAGACTGAACTCGCTTCTGCAGAAGAATTAGATTCCATTGTAAAAGATGCAAAGAAACACGTAAGAACACAAAAAGCGGAGGCTTGGAAGGAATTCCTAGGTGCAATAAAAAATGATGTTAGAGAAGTCTCTGGTTTAATTTCCGCTTTAGCTGGAAATTCATCGAACGGAGCTTTCATCAACAAAATAAAAGACAATTTAGAAGCTATTGGCGAGCCTTTATTTAAGGACACTATGAACGCTGCTCGTGAGGCTTTGAGATTCGTAAGAGGCGATGGTTCACCTGAACGCACAGCTATAATACAATGGCTTGAAAACAGAAACGATGTCCATTTCTCTAAGTTCTCTTCATATTTACATAGCCAGAGTGTAGAAAATGCAAGTGGCATTGCAGCTGTTTCTCCAGAATATGGGGATAAACCTGAGCAAGTAGATGCCAGATTAGTTCTAAGAGAAAACTTCGACCACATTCTTTCCAACCGCCCAGAAGTGATGATCTTTGGAGAAGACAGCGGTAAAATTGGGGATGTAAACCAAGGTTTAGAAGGCCTTCAAGACAAGCACGGTGAAAATCGCGTTTACGACACTGGCATTAGAGAGTGTACGATTCTTGGTCAAGGTATTGGAATGGCGATGCGCGGCTTACGCCCGATAGCTGAAATTCAATACTTAGATTATTTGCTATATGCGCTGCAAATAATGAGCGATGATTTGGCTACGGTTCAGTACAGAACATTTGGTGGGCAAAAAGCACCTGTCATTGTTAGAACAAGAGGTCACAGGCTAGAAGGCATATGGCATTCAGGTTCTCCCATGGGAACTGTTATTAACGCTTTACGAGGAGTGAACATTCTCGTTCCTAGAAATATGACAGCTGCATCTGGATTTTACAACACCATGTTGGAAAGCGATGAACCAGCATTGATTGTAGAATGTCTGAATGGCTATCGTTTGAAAGAGGACATGCCAACGAATATTGGCGAATTCAGAACCCCATTAGGCGTTGTAGAGACTATAAAAGTTGGTAAGGACATTACACTTGTCACTTACGGCTCAAGTTGTAGAATAGCAATGGATGCAGCTGCCGAATTAGACAAAGTTGGCATTTCTATTGAAGTTATAGACATTCAATCCCTTATTCCTTTTGACAGAAGCCACGCTATTGTAGAAAGCGTAAGGAAGACCAACCGTGTGGTTTTTTTAGATGAAGATGTTCCTGGTGGAGCTTCAGCATATATGATGCAACAAGTGGTCGAAAAGCAAGAAGCATATAAACATTTAGACAGCAAACCAAAGACAATTTCAGCACGTGCGCACAGACCGGCATACGGAACAGATGGCGACTATTTCAGTAAGCCAAGTGTAGATGATGTCTTTGAAGCTTTATACGCCATAATGAATGAAGTCAATCCTTCAGAATATCCTTCACTTTACGAATAGAAAATCTTGAATAAACCTGTTAGACTTTTTCCAAATACAGTTGCTGGTGTGGTTAACGCCCTGCAGCAAACCTTTTGGGAAGGAATTTATGCAGACAAGGTTTTAGAATCTCTTTTTAGAGAAAATAAAAAATGGGGTAAACGCGATCGTTCGTTTATCGCAGAAAGTACGTATGGCATCGTTAGGTATTGGAGAAAACTGTGGGCCATTTTAGGAAAAGAAGAATCTGAAAACACTTCGGAATTATACGAACTTTTTGGAATTTGGTGGCTATTGAATGACAGGACACTGCCAGAATGGGAAGAGTTTGAAGCTTTAAAAGGGTTCGATTTAAAAAGCGATATTGCTAATCTTTCCGATGATATTGGAATTCAAGAGTCATATCCAGAATGGTTGGACGTTTTGGCATTCAATGAGTTAGGTGCAAAATGGAAAAGCATAGCTTCTAACCTAAATTTACCTGCGCCTGTTGCTATTCGTGTCAATACTCTAAAGACGACAATAGAAAAAGTAGAAACAGAATTTCAAAAACTAGAGATAGAGTATTTTCAAGATGAAGCATTTCCAAATGTGCTTTTTCTGAAGAAACGGCCTAACCTAAGATTGCTTGACAGCTACAAAAATGGATGGTTTGAAATTCAAGATGCCGGCTCACAGGAAATTGCAAAATTCTTAAATCCAGAACCTAGAGAGTACATTATTGACGCTTGCGCAGGTGCTGGAGGAAAAGCGTTACATGCAGCAGCATTAATGCACAATCAAGGTAAGATTGTTTCTATGGATGTTTATCAGCGAAAGCTAACTGAACATGAGAAACGAGCCAAACGGGCAGGTGTAACAATCATACACACACAAGAAATATTAAACGAAAGTTCTATTGAACGCTTTTCGTCAAAAGCGGATAAACTCTTATTAGATGTTCCTTGTTCTGGTACGGGCGTTATCAGAAGAGAACCTGATACCAAATGGAAACTCTCAGAAGAATCTTTAGCAAATGTCATTGCACTTCAAAAGGAAATTATTGAAAATTACTCGATAATGGTGAAACCTGGTGGAATACTAGTTTATGCGACCTGCAGTATTTTGAAGAGTGAAAATGAAAATCAAGTGGAATGGTTTTTAGGCAAACATGCAGACTTTAGTTTAGACGAAGAGAAAAGAATAAATCCAGGACCGCATTCAGATGGGTTCTATATGGCACGATTGATAAAAAACTAGTATGTCAGATTTTAAAAGAACAACCGAGTCCTCATCTAATTACAACGACTTAGAAAAAATGTCGGTTCTTGAATTGCTGACGAAGATCAATCGAGAAGATCAAACTGTTGCTACTGCTGTAAATACCGAGTTATCAAGCATAGAAGGTTTAGTTTCTGAAATCATTCCCCGAATGAAAAATGGAGGACGTTTGTTCTACATAGGAGCTGGAACTTCAGGCCGCCTAGGCATTGTTGATGCTTCTGAGTGCCCTCCAACTTTTGGGGTAGATCACGACTTAGTTATTGGACTTATCGCTGGCGGAGATAGCGCCATTCGCAAAGCCGTAGAATTTGCAGAAGATGACAACAAACAGGCATGGGTAGACTTATCAGACTACGACGTAAATGCCATTGACACCGTTATCGGCATAGCTGCAAGCGGAACAACTCCTTATGTAATTGGTGGATTAGAGCAGGCAAATGAACATGGTTTGCTTACCGGATCGATAACCTGCAACAGTGGCTCTCCCGTGGCAAAAGTTGCTCAGTTTCCAATAGAAGTTGTAGTTGGGCCTGAATTCGTAACTGGCAGTACACGTATGAAATCTGGCACTGCCCAGAAATTAGTTTTGAATATGATTTCTACGGCCGTAATGATTGGTCTTGGCAAAGTAAAAGGCAATAAAATGGTGGACATGCAATTGTCTAACCATAAGCTTGTGGACCGTGGCACCAAGATGATAATGGATGAAACGGGTCTCTCTTCCGAAAAAGCACGCGAATTATTGGATAAATTTGAAAGCGTAAGAAAAGCTGTAGATCACTTTAATCAGGAATCAAATGGGTAAAAAAGAAAAGCTAATGAAAGGTATTAACCTTATGCTACTTTCCTTCCCGTTCATTTTTGGTGGTCCTACCCTCTTTCACTACAAAGGTGCTCAAGCACTTAGAAACGATGAACCATGGTGGCTCGTCCTTTCAGTTTCACTAATGCTTATTGCCGTATTTATTGCTGTAAAAGGGCTACGCACTATCATGGCTGCCTTTTTCGACAAGGAACCAAACGACGACGTTAAGCCTTAGTTTTCTATAAGGCGGAACCCTTCGCTGTGAACATTCTGAATTTCTAGATTCTCATCTTGCTTTAGATATTTACGCAGCTTGGCCACATATACATCCATACTTCTACCGGCAAAATAACTATCGTCCTTCCATATTTTCAATAAAGCGGTGCTTCTGGGCAGTAAGTCATTTTTATGACGGATAAGAAGTTTTAATAATTCCGATTCTTTTGGAGAAAGCTTTTGTTCTTCACCTTTGTACTCAAGAATTCTTAAACGATGGTTAAAATTAAATATTCCTAATTGTATTTCTTTGGGTTCTTCAACTTCGTCCTCTTTATTTCTACCCAAAATTGCTTTGATTTTGTAAAGCAATACTTCAGAGTCAAACGGTTTGTTTAAGAAATCATCCGCACCAACTTTATAGCCCTGCAATACATCCTCTTTAAGGGACTTTGCCGTTAAGAATATTAAGTTTTGATTTTTATTAATCTGCTTAATTTCCTGCGCCAATGTAAAGCCATCTTTACGCGGCATCATCACATCGAGAATGCAGATGTCAAAATCAGATTTCTTGTACTCGTTCAAGCCAATCACTCCATCTTGAGCCAAAATAACCTTATAGTCGTGTAACTCTAAATAGTCCTTTAATATCATTCCGAAATTCGGATCGTCTTCTACTAATAATATTTTGTACTGCTTACTCTGACTCATAGATTGGAAGTTTAATTGTGAACATGCTGCCTTGGTTTTCTTGGCTTTCTACCTCCACAAAACCATTGTGTAACTTTATCATTTCAAACGCATAACTTAAACCTAAACCATGCCCTTTTACGTTGTGTATGTTTCCGCGTTCCTCGCGGTAAAATCTTTCAAAAACTTGCTTACGCACTTCTTGGGTCATGCCTTTACCCTTATCAGATATCTTGATATAAACCCAGCCTGCATCGTGGTGCGTTGAAACCATGATTTTTGGCTTTTCAGGGGAGTACTTATTGGCGTTGTCAAGGATATTAACAAGTACATTCTCAATGTGTGTAAAGTCTGCTTCTATCAGCAGTTCACTAGAATCCAAATGCGTTTCTACGCTGCCTTCTCTTTGTTCCACTTGAAGCGCAACATGAGATATAGCCTGACGTACCAACTCATTCAATTCAATTTTCTCTTTGTTTATTTCAATTTCATGATTGTCGAGCATAGCAAGTTTCAAAACCTTCTCCACTTGCGAATGCATGCGCTTATTTTCTTGCTGAATAACATTTGAGTAGTGATTCAGCTTGTCTTGGTTTCCAGACACACGTGGGTTACGCATAGCATCTATTGCAAGGTTTATCGTCGCAATAGGCGTTTTAAACTCATGCGTCATGTTATTTATGAAATCTGTCTTGATTTGAGAAATACGCTTTTGTTTCTGCATTTGCAAAAGCGTGTTCCAGAAGGTCGCAATGATTGCCGCAGTAAATATCAGAGATAGCAAAAACATAAACCACATCGACTTAATGACATAACTCGATTTATTCGGGAAGCTAACAAGTAAATATTTTGGTCCAGTATAAAAGTCATTCTTAAACACCGGTACTTTAAAATCTATGGAAGAGGCATTGAACTGCTCCGATCTTAAATCTGTGAGATAGCCGTTTTCAACAACAGCGTACTCGTAGTTCGTTTTGATATTGTAATGCTCGAGCTCGCTTCTAATGACAGAATCAATGCTATTTGAAGTAAACCGTTGATTAATTGGCATCATGTTGCGCATTCTATAAACCAACATGTTATTGAACATAGAGTCCATTAAGTTCATTTGACTGAAGATTCCAGCCATTTCATTTTGGGAAGATCCAACCACAACATCCTGCTGTATTCCTGGTGATATTTGATGTGAAATACTCAACTGCGCCTGACCGTTTTGAAACATAATCACGGTATCCTTGGTCAATTCAGTCACCTGATAGATATCCTCAGATGTATCTTCAGTACTGTCTTGTGGCACTTCCATTTGCTTGGAAAACAATGGGTCGAATTCGAATCCCTCCCTCATCATATTCATAGCGTCCATTTTTTCCAGTCTGCCAGAAATTACATTCATAGCAGATAAAGCATTTTGATCAAACTGATCTTCCTTTACCTTGACTGAGTTCTGAAACAGATAGGTCTGCAAGCCGATTACTCCGGTTAACGAAATAATCAGAAAAGTGATTAATGTCTTTGAACTTATGTTTCTCATTCTTTGACGAAATTAATGCAAAACAAGACCTGCCTTTTTTTTAGAATTTAGTTTAACGCTTTTTTAACTTCTTAAAATCAAGTGTTTTTGAAGTTCAAGAATTATCTTTTCAGCAAAAGAGTGAATGGTGAAACATATAGTAACTGTGTTTGCTTTAATGCTGTCTGTTTCTACCTTCTCTCAGGAAATAATCACGAAAGCTAAGAAGGTTGAAACTTCTTACATAAGCAATTCTATTCGATTGAATGCCGAAATCAAAACCTTGAATAAAGAACCAAAACTATACCTTCAATTTGTGGAGTCGTTAGGTTTACTGCATAATAAATTATTGGATCTAAACGATTTAAAAATTTATCCAAATCCCTATCATGGTAAATTCACGCTAGAGTTTCGCAAAAAGACATCTGGCGTTATAGACGTATTCGTATACGATCTAAAAGGTAAAGTATACTTTCAGGAGCAAGTAAGCGTAAATGATGCTATTTATTCTGCAAATATTGATATTGAAAGGGCACCTGCTGGAGTGTATTTTTTATTGATAAAAAGAGACGATGCTTCTCTGACTCAAAAAATTGAAAAATTATAGAATTCCCTGATTTACAAGGAAATCTAAACAACTGATTTTATTATGTTTGCCCGACTTAATCGGCGAACCATTAATGGGCAAAAAAGAGAGTAAGCAGACTCAGGATTTGACTAAAACTAGTGCACGCAAGCATTGGATTTTCTCAGGAATCTTATTGGTTATCTTTTTTGTTTCTTATCAGTTCATTTTTGATTCTAAGCTTGATTTAGGCGGAGACAACGGCGGGTACTATATATTGGGAAAAGCGTTGTCTACTGGACATGGTTACACAAACATTCATTATGTTGGAGATCCTGCCCATAACCATTTCCCGCCCGGATATCCTGCGCTTCTAGCGGTATTCATGTTTCTATCAGACTCCGTTATTTTCTTAAAAATAATGAATGGTCTATTGCTTGCCGGAAGTGCGATGTTGTTGTACCGCATCTTTTTTAAACTTACCGAAAACATTCAATTGTCTTTTGTGGCATCTGCATTGATGCTACTAAATATGCATTTATTGAAGTATAGCACAATCATGATGAGTGAAATACCCTTTTTATTTTTTGGTAGCCTTACACTCCTCTTGTTTCTCAATTCATCTCAAAAAGACGATTTCTATAAAAGCCCATCATTTTATGGATTGATTCTAGTGAGCTCATTCGCCTTTCACATAAGAACATCTGGAATAGCTCTAATTGGTGGTATTCTTCTGTATCTCTTAATTCAAAAGAATTGGAAGTTCTTGTTAAGCTACTTTGCTGGTTTTGTACTACTTGGCATTCCATGGTTTTTAAGAGGTCAAAGTTTAGGCGGAAGTAAGTACCTAAAACAACTCTTTCTAATAAACCCTTATCGTCCAGAGGAAGGCACAATGAGTTTGAGCGATTGGTTTACGCGATTTGGAAATAACCTCAGTCGTTATATCTCCAAAGAAATTCCTCATGGTGTTTTTCCAGGTGTAAAAGTGAACTATGCTCCTGATGCAGTTGAGGCGCAATGGTTCGTGGGGATAATTTGTATTGCACTTATCGTCTTTGGGCTTTATAGATTGCAAAATTATCGCACATTTTTTATCGGCTACATCGCAGGGACGTTTGGAATATTATTGCTTTGGCCTGACGTCTGGTTCAGTGTTCGTTTTATGTTACCACTCATTCCCATATTCTTATTTTTAGTCTTATTTGCTGTCTATGAAATAATTGATTTAATTGCAAAGAAGGCGAATATGAACAAAAACATATCTCCTTATCTTCTATTAATTTTTGCCTTTTTCTTTATTTCCCAGCTAAAAGAGCTGAATGAAAGTGCAAAGAAACCTTACCTAAAAAGGTTTAATAACTATTTTAAAATGGGGAGTTGGGCCAATGCCAATCTTCCTTATAATGCGGTTATTACAACTCGCAAGCCAAATCTATTTTATCTGACAGCTAAACGGAAGTTAACTGGATTTAAAAGTACTGCAGATTACAACGACCTATTGGACAATCTTGACGAGAAAGGTGCAACACATGTGGTTTTAGATCAGCTTGGGTTTTCTCAAACTGGTCGTTACCTCTATCCCGTTATTCAAGGTAATCCTGAAAAATTTCAAGGGCTGCACACCATCCCCAACCCAGAAACGTATATGTTTAAATTTAACTATGAAGCAGGTTATCAAGGAGCATGGAAACAATCGCAAGATGCGAATGGGAACTTGCAATCTGTAAAACATGGCCAAGGTGTTATGAAAGATGCGAATGGCAATGTTTATCAAGAGGGTACTTGGAACAATGGGAATTTCGTCCAACTTAATGTTGAAACAAATGATTAAGAAATTATCAATAGTAATACCGGCCTACAATGAAGG
>ERZ1046740.1157-NODE-1157-length-19173-cov-53.361178_pt1 | contig 19173 bp, 16 predicted proteins | sample MGYA00383093_ERZ1046740 | MGnify/ENA primary metagenome ERZ1046740 (study PRJEB29581, sample SAMEA5548363) | metagenome | biome: marine; feature: coastal; material: water | depth 25 m | study: Short-term variability in the microbial, nano- and picoplankton... | reverse complement strand
CTTGAAGCACTTGGTTTTGGCATTGTAGGATTTGCATGTACTACTTGTAATGGCATGTCTGGCGCACTTAACCCTGTTATTCGAGATGAAATTATTGATCGTGATTTATATACGACAGCAGTTCTTTCTGGTAATCGTAACTTTGATGGACGTATTCATCCTTATGCGAAGCAAGCATTCCTGGCATCGCCACCATTGGTTGTTGCTTATGCGATTGCAGGAACCATGCGTTTTGACATTGAGAAAGATAGTTTGGGTAATGATAAGGATGGCAATCCGATTACATTGAAAGACATTTGGCCTTCAGATGCAGAAATTGATGCTATTGTAGAAGCGAGTGTTAAGCCTGAAATGTTCCAGCAGATTTACAACCCAATGTTTGATCTTGGCGTTATACAAGAGGCAGAGAGTCCTTTATATGCTTGGGATGATAAAAGCACTTACATCAGTCGACCCCCTTACTGGGAAGGTGCATTAGCTGGCAAACGTAGCATGAAAAATATGCGCCCTCTTGCAGTGCTTGGTGACAATATCACAACGGATCATTTGTCTCCATCAAACGCTATTATGCTAGAAAGTGCTGCGGGTGCTTATTTGCATAAAATGGGCTTGCCAGAAGAAGACTTTAACTCTTACGCAACTCACCGTGGCGACCACTTAACGGCGCAACGTGCAACTTTTGCCAATCCTAAGCTGTTGAATGAAATGTGTCGTGATAGCGCTGATGGGAAAACGGGAAAAATTAAGCAAGGTTCACTTACTCGCGTTGAGCCAGAAGGTAAAGAAATGCGCATGTGGGAGGCGATCGAAATCTATATGGAGCGCGTACAGCCATTAATTATTATTGCGGGTGCTGATTATGGCCAGGGATCATCACGTGACTGGGCTGCAAAAGGCGTTCGCCTAGCGGGCGTTGAGGCGATTGTTGCTGAAGGATTTGAGCGTATTCACCGTACCAACTTGGTTGGCATGGGTGTTCTTCCACTTGAGTTTATTAAGGGCGAAACACGTATAACTTACAATATTGATGGTAGTGAAACATTTGATGTTGAAGGTGATATCGCGCCGGGATCTATATTAACAGTGAAGATGACACGTGTTAATGGTGAGAGAGTAAATATTTCTACTAAGTGTCGTTTGGATACAGTAGAAGAGGTGCACGTTTACTCTGCTGGTGGCGTCTTGCAGCGTTTTGCTCAAGATTTTTTAGAGGAAAATACATAATGGCTTTTGCACCTCAAATAAAAATTCCTGCTATGTATATGCGTGGTGGAACCAGTAAAGGGATTTTCTTTAATTTAGAAGACCTACCTGAAGCATGTAAAGTTGCTGGTCCTGCACGTGATGCGATGTTGCTTCGTGTTATTGGCAGTCCTGATCCATACGGAAAACAAACCGATGGCATGGGTGGTGCAACTTCAAGTACCAGTAAAACCGTCATTTTATCGAAAAGTTCAGAATTTGATCATGATGTTGATTATCTTTTTGGCCAAGTATCAATCGATAAGCCTTTTGTTGATTGGAGCGGAAATTGTGGCAATTTAACAGCTGCAGTTGGCTCTTTCGCAATCAATAATGGCTTGGTTGATGCTAATCGTATTCCTGAAAATGGCATTGCAACTGTTCGTATTTGGCAGGCGAATATTAATAAAACAATTATTGCTAAAGTTCCAATGACTAATGGCGAGGTTCAAGAAACTGGTGATTTTGAGCTAGATGGAGTAACTTTTCCAGCGGCAGAAGTACAAGTTGAATTTATGAATCCTGTAGATGCTTCTAATGCTATGTTCCCAACTGGAAATTTAGTGGATGATCTAGAAATTCCGGGTATTGGCACATTTAAAGTAACCATGATCAATGCAGGCATTCCAACAATTTTTTTGAATGCCGATGCTATAAATTACACAGGCACAGAATTGCAAACTGATATTAATGGCGACGAAAAGGCACTTGCAATGTTTGAGACTATTCGCGCATATGGCGCAATAAAAATGGGGTTGATAGATAATATTGAGCAAGCTGTAGGTCGTCAACATACGCCTAAAGTTGCTTTTGTAAGTGAGTCTAAAAACTACACATCTTCAAGTGGTAAAGAGATCAGCACAAGTGATATTGATCTAAACGTTCGTGCCTTATCAATGGGGTTGTTGCATCATGCAATGATGGGAACCGCTGCAGTAGCAATCGGCACCGCGGCAGCTATTCCTGGAACATTGGTAAATCTTGCCGCTGGTGGTGGTGAACGTAAAACTATTATCTTTGGACACCCATCTGGCACGCTAAAAGTTGGTGCGGAGGTGATGCAGAGTAATGGCAACTGGACTGTAAAAAAAGTAGTAATGAGTCGTAGTGCAAGAATTTTAATGGAAGGATTAGTTTATATCCCTAAAAATGTTTACAATTATTCATAACTGGTTAGTAATTAATAAATTTTAGAAGGAAACATGCTAGATAGTATTTGACTGCTTTAACGTTTTTTTTTGGTTGGGCCGATATTTAACGATAGGAGATTTAAAATGAGTTATCAACAAGAATTAGATGCATCAAAAAATGATCCAGAAGGATTCTGGAAGAAAAAGTCAGAAGATCTTGAATGGTTCAAGCCGCCACAGAAAATTTTAACACAAGATAAAGATGGCATTCATCACTGGTTTGCAGATGGTGAAATGAATACGGCTTATATGGCACTTGATTATCATGTTGAAAACGGCCGTGCTGATCAAGCCGCTTTAATCTATGACTCACCTGTTACAGATACGAAAAGGACTTACACTTACCGTGAGCTACGTGATGAAGTGGCGCAGACTGCAGGCATGCTAAGAGATTTAGGTGTTGAGAAGGGCGATCGTATTATTGTATACATGCCAATGATTCCTCAAGCAGCGGTTGCTATGTTGGCTTGTGCTCGTATTGGTGCCATTCATTCAGTGGTTTTTGGCGGCTTTGCTGCACCCGAACTAGCCCTTAGAATTGATGATGCTAAGCCAAAAGTCATTTTGAGTGCTTCTTGTGGTGTTGAGATAAAGCGCATTATTGAGTACAAGCCATTAATTGACGATGCTATCAGGATTGCCAAGCATACGCCAAAAAATGTCGTTGTATATCAGCGTCCTGAAGCAACATCTGAGCTTTCTCAAGAGGGTGATTTGGACTGGGTAGAAGTTGTTAGCAAAGCTCAGCCAGCGCAGTGCACGCCCGTTAAAGGATCTGATTTACTTTATATTTTGTATACTTCTGGTACGACAGGCAAGCCTAAGGGTGTGGTGCGCGAGAACGGGGGGCATGCAGTAGCGATGAAATATAGTATGAGTGCTATTTATGACATGAAGCCAGGTGAAGTTTTTTGGTCTGCTTCTGATGTAGGCTGGGTAGTGGGTCATTCCTATATTGTTTACGCACCATTGTTACAAGGCTGTACCACAGTATTTTTTGAAGGAAAGCCAATTATGACACCTGATGCGGGTGCCTTTTGGCGTGTGATTTCTGAGTATAAAGTTAAGGCGTTATTTACCGCACCGACCGCCTTTAGGGCGATTAAAAAAGAAGACCCAAAGGGTGATTTCATTAAACAATATAATTTATCTTCTTTGGAAACTTTGTTCGCTGCAGGTGAGCGATTAGATCCACCAACTTATGAGTGGCTTAGTGAGCAGTTTAGGTTGCCTGTTATTGATCATTGGTGGCAAACAGAAACGGGATGGGCAATTTCTGCTAATATGCGAGGTATTGAAAAAATGCCAGTTAAACCAGGCTCTTCAACTGTACCTGCGCCAGGATTTGATGTGCATATTTTGGATGATAATGGTCAAGAAGTTGCTACTAATCAACAAGGTAATATTGCCATTAAATTGCCTTTGCCTCCTAGTTGTTTGACTACTGTGTGGGGTGACCTTAATCGATTTAAGGCAAGTTATTTGGAAACTTTTCCAGGTTATTATGTTAGTGGCGATGGTGGCTATATTGATGAGGACGGTTATTTATTTGTAATGGGACGTACTGATGATGTGATTAACGTTTCAGGTCATCGGCTATCTACAGGTGAGATGGAGGAAATTATTGCCAAACATCCTGCTGTAGCAGAATGTGCGGTTATTGGTAGAAGTGATGATCTTAAGGGGCAAATGCCATTAGGGTTTGCTATCTTAAAATCAAATGTTGAGACAGATCAGGCAGATATTAAACAAGCATTGGTTCAATTAATGCGAGAGAAGATAGGCGCAGTAGCTTGCTATAAAGATACAATTATTGTTGATCGCTTACCTAAAACACGTTCTGGAAAGATTTTGAGAAAAACTTTACGACAATTGGTAGATGGTGAAGACTATGTTGTGCCATCAACCATTGACGATCCTGCTATCTTGGATGAAATTCAACAAGCTTTGTAATTACGTTAGATATAAATTATTAATATAAATTGGAGGTTTTAATGGATGTAAAAACGGCATTAGCCCAAAGAAAATCAACTCGGGCTTTTTTAGATAAAGAAGTACCTATGGCAATAGTAAATACCATTTTAGAGCAAGCTAAGACGGCACCTTCTGGCGTTAATACACAGCCTTGGAAGGTTGCTGTGTTGACAGGAAAAAGCAAAAAAGATCTTGAGCAAAAGATGGAATCTGAATTTCGATCTGGCAACAAGGGCTCGATGGATTATCAATACTATCCAGAGCAATGGCAGGGTGAGTATAAAGACAGGCGCAAAGCTTGCGGCTTGTTAATGTACTCTACGTTACAAATTAAACGCGAAGACAAACAAAAGCAATTAGATCAGTGGGCGGCAAATTATCGTGCTTTTGATGCACCTGTCATGTTGCTTTTCTTTATCGACAAAGTCATGGAAAAAGGCTCTTACTTAGATTATGGCATGTTTTTACAATCTATTATGTTGTGCGCAGTTGAGCAGGGATTAGCAACCTGCCCTCAGGCAGCTTTAGCAGAGTATCCTGACATCGTTAAACAGACGCTAGGCTATGATGACCAGGTGCTAATTTGTGGCATGGCACTTGGTTATGAAGACGCCTCCAAAGATGTTAATAATTATAGAACTGAACGCGAAAATCTTAATAAAATTGTTCGTTATTTTTCTTAAATATCAGATAATTTAAGTGTTTTTAATTTAAGAATAATTCCTAGGCATTATTTTTTTTTAGGTATTATTTGTTCAAAATTCTTTGAATGGTGCTTAAATTGAAAAAGATGATTAAGGTTGAAAATACAGAAATTCGTTTTCATGAGAATTGGACTGATATAGATGTTAATCTCGCCATGGCTGCACTTGATCTAGGCCGTGCATCTTCTCAATTTAATTTATTGGTAGAAACCGTTTGTGAGCAATTCGATCTTTCCGTGTTTGAACTTGAAGTGTTGGTATTGTTGCGATCTTTTCCATACCCTCATCGCTTAACCCCATCATCTTTATCAAATGCATTGATGGTATCTTCAGGTGGCTTAACCAAAGTGTTGATTAAATTAGAAAGTAAACAGCACATTGTTAGAGACGCCAATCCAATGGATAAAAGAAGTAAGATTGTCAGGCTTACTGATTCTGGCATTCGATTTATTGAAAAGAATTATCCAATTGTACAATATGCTTCTAAACAATTTTTCGAGTCAAAACTTTCAAAGCGTGAATTGCAACTTTTAACTTCACTTTTGATAAAACTACTTAAAGATTAAGAGTATTTTTTTAACCTTTCCAGAAACCTTTCTAGAAAGGTATATTAGGAAATAATGATAATTGAAACAAGGTTATTATTCGGGGTATCATTAATTCAGTTAATTGAAAAACTAAATAAACATAATACAACAGAAAACAGGGGATATATATGAGTAATAACACTAAAGATCAAAATACAATCAGCCGTAGAGATATGTTGAAAGCCAGTGCAGCGTTAGCAGCTACACCAATGTTTTTTACTAAGGGCGCTTATGCTAAGGATTTTACAAATAATCCTGGTAATTCATCTACCGTTACATTAGGTTTTAATGTGCCACAAACAGGCGCTTATGCAGATGAAGGTGCCGATGAATTGCGTGCATTTAAATTGGCAGTTAAGCATTTAAATGGTGAAGGTGACGGCGGCATGATGAATACCATGAAACCGATGAATCTTACAGGTAATGGTATTTTAGGTAAGAAAGTTACTTATGTGACTGGTGACACTCAAACTAAGTCTGACGCAGCTCGTGCATCAGCAAAACGCATGATTGAAAAAGACGGTGTTATTATGTTCTCTGGTGGTTCATCATCAGGTGTTGCAATAGCAGTGCAAGGACTGGCACAAGAAGCTGGCGTTATTTTTATGGCTGGCTTAACGCACTCTAATGATACAACGGGTAAAGACAAGCGTCGTTATGGTTTCCGTCATTTCTTTAATGCAAAAATGACTGGCTCTGCACTAGGTCCAGTACTTAAAGAGGAGATGGGTGTTAATCGTAATGCGTACCACTTAACTTCTGACTATACTTGGGGCTGGACTCAGGAAGAGTCTATTAAAGAAACAACTGAAGGACTTGGTTGGAATACAACAGCTACTGTTAGAACGCCAGTTGGTGCAGGTGATTTCTCACAATTTATTACACCAATCTTAAATTCAGGCGCTGACACTTTAATTCTTAACCACTACGGTAAGGACATGATTAACTCATTAACGCAATCTGTGCAGTTTGGCTTACGTGATAAGATGGTTAATGGCAAACAGTTTGAAATTATCGTTCCTTTATATTCACGTTTAATGGCACAAGGTGCAGGTGAAAATCTTCAGGGTATCTTAGGTACGACTAACTGGGATTGGCAGTTGCAAGATGAAGGTTCAAAAGCATTTGTTAAGTCATTTGGTACAGAGTATGGATTCCCACCTTCAATGGCCGCGCATACTTGTTATGTTCAAACATTACTATATGCAAATGCTTGTGAAAATGCAGGTACATTTTACCCGCCTGAAGTAATCAGACAACTTGAAGGCTTTAAGTTTGATGGTATGGGTAACGGTGAAACAGAGTATCGTGCTGAAGATCATCAATGTTTCAAAGATGTTCTTGTGGTTCGTGGTAAGCAGAATCCAAGTTCACAATTTGATCTTCTTGATATTGTTAAGGAAGTTCCTCGTGCTCAAGTTGAGTATGACGCATCAATCTTTGGTGGTAACTTAGGTCCTTACAAAGTTTAAATCTTGTAAGACTAACCTGTAAATGCCAATTGCATTATTTTGTGATTGGCATTTTTTTTGATATTCATTCAACTTAACTGCTTTTTTTTGATAAAGTGGTTAAGTTGAATAATGGAAATATATTATGGATGCTATATTAATACAACTACTTAATGGTCTCGACAAGGGTGCGGCTTATGCGTTGATCGCACTTGGATTGACTCTAGTATTTGGCACATTGGGCGTGGTTAATTTTGCGCATGGTGCGCTATTTATGTTAGGCGCATTTTGCGCGGTAACGTTTCAAAAAATCTTAACCATTTCGGTTAAAGTGGTGGATCCAAGTATTACTTTTTTCACTGCCTATAAAGAGCAGCCTTATTTGGAAATTTGGTTTGGTGATGTGGGGTTGATGATAATAGACTATGCAGTTCCATTGTCTATTCTTATGGCAATACCTGTTATGTTGTTAATTGGCTTGGCAATGGAAAGAGGGTTGATTCGTCATTTTTATAAGCGTACGCATGCAGAGCAGATTCTTGTTACTTTCGGTCTAGCAATTGTTATTCAAGAGGTTGTTCGCCACTTCTTTGGTGCCAATCCTATTCCAACACCAGCACCAGATATTGTTTCTAGTAGTGCAGCGATAGGCACCTGGTTAGGGCTAAGTGATAATTTAGTTTATCCGTGGTGGCGATTAATCTATTTAGCTTTTTCAGCTTTAATTATAACTTCAGTATTTGCATTTTTACAATTAACTACTTTTGGCATGATTGTTAGAGCAGGTATGTTTGACCGGCAAATGGTTGGATTTTTAGGGATTAATGTGCAGCGAAAATTTACCATTGTATTTGGTATTGCTGCTGTTGTCGCTGGCTTGGCCGGGGTAATGTACGCGCCAATTTTACCGCCTGATTATCATATGGGAATGGATTTCTTAGTTCTTTCCTTTGTTGTAGTTGTTGTGGGCGGTATGGGGTCTTTAGGTGGTGCTGTTGCGGCAGGATTCTTACTGGGAATATTGCAATCATTTGCATCAATGACAATTGTTACTGAATTTATCCCAGGTATCGATCAGGTTATTATTTACTTAGTAGCAGTGATTATCTTATTGACTAGGCCACGTGGTTTAATGGGCCGTAAAGGCGTAATGGAGGATTAAGACAATGGTATTAGAAAAAAAACGTAGCGATCTAATGACAATGCTTATGTTCTCATTGGTAGTATTTTCAATGCCAATTTGGCTTGATCCGCTTGGTGCAAACTATCCAGATTTATTGCAAAAATTTGCAATTTTTGGTATTTTTGCAATAGGCTACAATATTTTATTTGGATTAACAGGTTATTTGTCTTTTGGTCATGCTATTTTTTTAGGCGTGGGTTCATATACTGCTGTATGGTCATTTAAGCTATTAAGCATGAATGTTATTCCTGCAGTTATATTCTCAGTGGTTTTGGCAGGTATTGTTGCAGCATTTGTAGGTTACGTGAGTTTACGTCGCTCAGGTATTTACTTCTCTATTCTTACCTTGGCATTTGCTCAAATGTTTTATAACTTGGCTTATTCGGTATTAACACCGATTACCAATGGCGAGACAGGGCTTCAATTAACACTTGAAGATCCAAGAGTTATTGATCGCCTATTTACAGCGGCAGGCGAAGGATTGCCTTCTACTGAGCTATTTGGGCTATCTATGAGTGGCTATTCTGGATTTTATTTTTGTGCAGTTATGTTGATTATGGCTTTTTATATTTCATTAAAAATCTTTAATTCTCCTTTTGGCTTAAAGTTAAAAGCGATCAAGTCTAATCAACACCGTATGAAATACACAGGATACAATACACGTCCTTATTTGCTAAGTGCTTTTATTATTTCAGGTATGTTTGCTGGTTTGGCAGGTGCGTTAATGGCGGTGACTGATCCATTAGCAGGTGCTGAAAGAATGCAATGGACTGCTTCTGGTGAGGTGGTATTGATGACAATTCTAGGTGGTGTTGGCACTTTATACGGACCACTACTAGGTGTTGCGATTATCAAATATTTGGAAAATATTTTTTCGGCTGTTAATGAAGCGGTGCTTCAGGCTTTCTTTACATTTTTGCCTAATTGGCTGCAAGATGTCATGGTAATGCTTGTTTCCCCATTTGTTGGTGAAGGTTGGCATTTGACATTAGGCCTTATGTTTATGATTGTTGTGATCTTTTTGCCTGGCGGTGTTATTGAAGGTTTTCAGAAGATTAAAAAGCGTTTTTCAAAAAATAACAATTTAAAGCCGGAGGGAGAGTAATATGTCAGACTCTGTTTTAAAAATTAGCAATGTTAATAAATCTTTTGGTGGCTTAAAAGCACTTAGCAATGTTAATCTTAATATTGAAAAAGGCAAAGTCCATGCAATTATTGGACCTAATGGCGCTGGAAAATCCACTTTATTAAATGTGTGTATTGGCTTATTGGCACCAGATACCGGTACTGTTGACTTTAATGGTGAAGATATTATTGGAAAGCGAGCGCACGAAATCAATCAAATGGGCTTGGTTCGTGTTTTTCAAACACCTGAAATTTTTTCCGATTTAAGTTTATTGGAGAATGTTATGGTGCCAGCTTTAGCTAAGCGTGATGGCTCGTTTAAATTTAAAATTATGCGCTCTCTAACAGATGAAACAGATATTATGAAAGAGGCTGTTAGCACGCTTGAAAGTATCGGTATGGGCGATAAACTGCATCATATGGCCGGTAGCATGTCACGTGGTGATAAGCGTCGTTTAGAATTGGCCATGTGTTTAATACAACATCCAAAGTTACTTCTATTGGATGAGCCAACCGCGGGTATGGCAAGGCACGATACTAATCAAACTATTGAGCTGTTAAAGAAAATTAAAGAGGGCGGAATGACTAAGATTATTATCGAACATGATATGCATGTTGTATTTAGTGTGGCTGATACGATTTCAGTATTAGCAAGAGGTGAAATTATTGCCTCTGGGACGCCAGAGGAAATTAAAGGAAATCCAATTGTTCAAGAGGCTTATTTAGGTGGTGCGCATGAATAACAACAAACAGAACTCAATAACATCGAAAGGCTCAGATCCTGCATTTTTTTCATGCTGGGATATTCATTCTTATTATGGTGAAAGCTACATTGTTCAAGGTGTTAGTTTTGATGTTCGTGAAGGTGAAATTATTGCTTTACTAGGTAGAAATGGTGCTGGAAAAACCTCTACTTTAAGATCGATCGCACGCGCAGAAGAGCCACAAGTTCAGCATGGTGAAATTTGGCTTGATCATAAGGCACTGCATAATATGAAAGATTATGAAGTGGCTCAACATGGTGTTGCACTTGTGCCCGAAGATAGGTGTATTATTGGCGGCTTAACTGTTGAAGAAAACTTACAATTAGCTCAAATTGAAAAACCAATTGGCTGGTCTTTAGAGAGAATCTATGAGCATTTTCCACGCCTAAAGGAAAGACGAAATCAGGATGGTGTTACCTTGTCTGGTGGTGAGCAGCAAATGCTTGCAGTAGCTAGAGCGCTTGCCAGAGACATTAAGTTATTGTTGTTAGATGAGCCTTATGAAGGTTTAGCGCCTGTTATTGTCCATGAAATTGAAGATATTTTACTCAATATTAAAAAGCTTGGAATTACAACTATTATTGTTGAGCAAAATGCTGTTGCCGCATTGCGTTTGGCTGATAGGGCGATTATCTTAGATACTGGTAAGATTGTATTTGATGGTAGCGCTCAAGAGGTTTTGGATAACGAAGAATTGAGACATCAATACCTAGCTATCTAGACATAAGTCAAGAATTTAAACACTTATCAACCATTTATACCTTTTGATAAAATTAATAGGTATTATTTAGAAAAAATCATTAAAAAATAAAAAAAATATGGATATTTACCCAATTGCAAAATCTAATAAAACCCCTTTGTGTGACGTTTCTAAATATGAGGAAATGTATGCAAAATCTATCGATAATTCTGATGAGTTTTGGGCTGATCAAGCTAAAGAGTTTTTAAGTTGGGATAAAGATTGGGGTGAAGTTTCTAACGTGGATTACACTCAAGGGAAAATACAGTGGTTTAAGGGTGGCGAGTTAAATGTTGCCTATAATTGTATTGATCGCCATTTGCCAAAGCGTGCCAATCAAACGGCAATTATTTGGGAAGGTGACAATCCTCAAGTAAGTCAAAAAGTTACTTATCAGCAGTTGCATGATGAGGTAGCTAAGCTTGCTAATGGTTTAAAGAAACTAGGTGTTAAAAAAGGCGATCGAGTTTGCATCTATATGCCAATGATTTTAGAGGCTAGCTATGCTATGTTGGCTTGTGCGCGTATTGGCGCAATTCACTCTGTGGTATTTGGCGGATTTTCACCTGAAGCATTAAAAGATAGAATTCTTGATTCTGAATGCAAAATAGTCATCACTGCAGATGAAGGTATGCGTGGCGGACGAGCAACAGAGCTTAAGTCAAACGTAGATCGAGCAATTGAAGATTGTGATTGTGTGAGCAAGGTGGTGGTTGTTCAAAATACACAAGGCGATGTTAAATGGGGCGAACGAGATGTTTGGTATCATGATTTAGTAGCTGATGTTCCAAGTGAATGCCCTTGTGAATCTTTTGATGCAGAAACACCACTCTTTATTCTTTACACTTCTGGCTCAACGGGCAAGCCAAAAGGTGTGCTGCATACCTCTGGTGGCTATTTGCTTTATGCGGCAATGACACATAAATACTCTTTTGACTATCAAGAGGGCGATGTGTATTGGTGTACGGCTGATGTTGGTTGGGTTACAGGTCATTCATATATTGTGTATGGCCCGCTTGCTAATGGCGCAACCACGTTAATGTTTGAAGGTATACCAACTTATCCAGATGCTTCGCGTTTTTGGCAAGTGATCGATAAACACCAGGTAAATATATTCTATACAGCGCCAACTGCTATTCGCGCACTTATGGGTGCGGGCGATGATTTTGTTAATAAAACAGACCGATCTAGTTTGCGAGTATTGGGCACCGTAGGCGAGCCAATCAATCCTGAAGCGTGGGAGTGGTACTATCACACAATTGGAAAGGGTAATTGTCCGGTAGTGGACACTTGGTGGCAAACAGAAACAGGTGGCCACATGATTACGCCATTGCCTTACGCAACAAAACTCAAGCCAGGATCAGCTTCAAAGCCATTCTTTGGCATTGAGCCGCAAATCGTTAATGAGCAGGGTGAAATTCTAGAAGGTGAAGCGGAAGGTATTTTGGTATTAGCTAGATCTTGGCCAGGGCAAATGCGTACGCTTTATAACAATCATGAGCGTTTCATGGAGGCTTATTTCTCAACCTTCCCCGGCAAGTATTTTGCAGGTGATGGCGTGAAGCGCGATAAAGATGGTTATTACTGGATTACTGGTAGGGTGGATGATGTGCTGAATATTTCAGGACACCGTTTAGGAACTGCTGAGATAGAGTCGGCCTTAGTCTTGCATGAGAGTGTGTCAGAGGCAGCTGTTGTTGGCTATCCTCATGATATTAAAGGTCAGGGAATTTATGCTTATGTATCAATTATGAACGGTATTAAGCCAACTGAGGAGCTAAAAATAGAACTAGTAAAGTTAGTGCGCTCTGAGATTGGTCCTATTGCAACGGTGGATAAAATTCAATTTGCACCAGGCTTACCAAAAACACGTTCTGGAAAAATCATGCGACGAATCTTAAGAAAAATTGCTGAAAATGATTATGACAATTTGGGCGATACATCTACCTTGGCAGAGCCAGAAGTAGTTAAGGATTTAATTAGCAATAAAGTAGATTAGATATTGATTCGTTATTTTTTAGAGCAGCCAAGGCTCGTTCTAAAAAAATAGAAGACGGTTGTTTATTGAGTTAAGGTGCTAGTTCTTAATTGACTCTATTTTTAGTTTTTTAAGGCTTTTCTTAATCTTATCTTTTAAGCTAACCTCACATTGATTATGGTAATCTTTTTGCATTGTAGAATCTAGAGAAACAACTTTGCCAAAAATCTTATTTTCTAATGACATAGTGCTCTGTATATTGGAACAATAGTTATCAATTTCTTCTGCTGTATAAGAGATGAGTGTTGCTACGCCAATAGCTGGAACAATAAGTCCGGTAATGGCAATGCCACTTGAAGTTTCTTTAAGTTCTTTAATTCTGGCAATGTTTTGAGCAACAGTTTCTTTATTTTGTGTTTCAAAAACTCCCTCTAAGTAGCTAATTTTTTCGGCAGAGATGTCAAGCTTTTTTTGCGCAGATTCTAATGAGCCTTTTAGAATTTTTACTTTACCTCTCGCATCATCAATTTGTGAAATTTCATCCGTTAACACACTGGTTTTACTAGTGGTTAAAGAGAGTTTTGCTTGTGCTTTTTTTAATTCTGAGCGCGCCTGAATTAGTTGATTGTTTAGTGATTCTAAGGCTGGCACGTCTACTGATGTTTTTTTAGGGGTAGATTGAAGCGCTGTTAGTTTGGTATTGTATTCTTGAGTGATACTTCCAATTTCAGATTTCAACTCTTTAACTTGTTCGCTGTAAAAGAAAAATCCTGCAACTAAAGCAATTGCCAGAACGATTGAGCTAAAAAGTGATTTGTTTTCCATGACGAGTCCTCAAATTTCTTGTTGTGTAATATCAAGCATATTGTACACTAAATTGATAACTATATAAGAATATTATTATATTTTAATATATAAAATAAATTCCTTTATTTCAACCACTTAGCTGCTTGCTTGGCATAATAAGTAAGAATTCCATCAGCACCAGCGCGTTTAAAAGATAGTAGTGTTTCAAGTGCGACTTTTCTCTCATCTATCCAGCCATTTTGACTGGCCGCTTTAATTTGCGCGTATTCACCACTCACATGATAGGCAAAAGTTGGCATGCCAAAGGTTTGCTTGATGCGATAAACAATATCCAAATAAGGCAGTCCAGGTTTAATCATGACCATGTCAGCACCTTCGTCAATATCTAGTCCAACTTCACGAATAGCTTCATCTGAATTAGCGGGATCCATTTGATAAGTTTCTTTACTTGAGGTGCCAAGATTTGCAGCTGAACCAACTGCATCCCTAAAGGGGCCGTAATAGCTAGAGGCATATTTGGCAGAATAAGCCAGAATATTGGTATAAATATATCCATCTTCTTCAAGTGCTTCACGAATTGCACCAATACGCCCATCCATCATATCTGATGGGGCGACAATATCAACACCAGCTTTTGCGTGTGATAAGGCTTGTTTAACCAGTACTTTAACAGTTTCATCATTAAGCACATAGCCAGAATCATCGATCAATCCATCTTGTCCATGGGTGGTAAATGGATCAAGCGCCACATCAGTAATCACAGCCAAATCTGGATGGTTAGCTTTAAGTGCACGTACTGCACGTTGAGCTAAACCATCTTCATTAAACGCCTCTTGTGCATCTAGTGATTTTTTATCTTCTGGAACGATCGGAAATATGGCCACAGCGCGAATGCCTAAATCGACCAATTCTTGCGCTTCGATGAGTAATTGATCAATACTTAAACGTTCTATATCTGGCATAGAATCAATACTTTCACGTTTATTCTCACCTTCTATTACAAAAATAGGAAAGATTAAGTCGTCAGTTGTTAGGGTGTTTTCACGCATTAATTCACGGGTATATGCGTGTTTTCTCATACGGCGTGGTCTATGGGTTAAAATTGTCATCTTAATTTAATTTCTAATAATTTCATCGATTATACAACAATGAACCAATCAAGCGAAACCTTAACTAATATGTCAAGCGTCAAAGAGGCGTTTATTAAACCTTTTCCTAATTCACACAAGATTTATGTTGAGGGTTCTCGCCCGGATATGCAAGTTCCTATGCGTGAAATCACACTAACAGATACCATTGGTGAGTTAGCTGAAAAGAACGACCCTATTCATGTTTACGATACTTCTGGTGTATACACTGATCCTGAAGTGCAAATTGATTTGCGTAAGGGATTGAACGATATTCGTGACGCTTGGATTGATGAGCGAAATGACTGTGAAACTTTAGAGGGAATGAGCTCAAATTTTTCAAATGAGCGTCTTGATGACACTGAGTTAGATGAGTTGCGTTTTGAATTTTTAAAAACACCTAAGCGTGCAAAAGAAGGTAAAAACGTCACACAGATGCACTATGCTAAGCAAGGCATTATTACCCCTGAGATGGAATATATTGCTATTCGTGAAAATTGCAAATGGCAAGACTATAAAGATCAAATCGGTCAGCATAAAGGCGAGAGTTTTGGTGCAGATATTCCTAATGAAATCACAGCAGAATTTGTCCGCTCTGAAGTGGCGCGCGGACGTGCAGTAATTCCTGCCAACATTAACCACCCGGAAACTGAGCCAATGATTATCGGCCGTAATTTCATGGTGAAAATTAACGGCAATATTGGTAATTCGGCACTCGGTTCAAGTATTGAAGAAGAGGTTGATAAGATGGTATGGGGTATTCGCTGGGGTGCTGATACGATTATGGACCTTTCGACAGGTAAAAATATTCATGAAACTCGTGAATGGATTATTCGCAATTCACCAGTGCCAATTGGCACTGTGCCAATTTATCAAGCGTTAGAAAAAGTGAATGGCATTGCCGAAGATTTAACTTGGGAAGTGTTTCGTGATACATTAATCGAGCAAGCTGAACAGGGTGTGGATTACTTTACTATTCATGCAGGTGTTCGCTTACAACACGTGCCACTAACGATCGATCGTATTACCGGCATTGTTTCTCGTGGTGGATCAATCATGGCCAAATGGTGTTTAGCGCACCATACAGAAAGCTTTATTTATACACATTTTGAAGACATTTGTAAAATCATGAAACAATATGATATTACATTTTCATTAGGTGATGGCCTTCGTCCTGGTTGTATTGCAGATGCAAACGATGCGGCACAATTTGGCGAGCTGGAAACATTGGGCGAGCTAACGAAAATTGCTTGGAAGCATGACGTACAAACCTTTATCGAAGGCCCTGGCCATGTTCCAATGCAGATGATTAAAGAAAACATGGATAAGCAATTATCTGAATGTGGTGAAGCACCATTCTATACCTTAGGCCCATTAACTACTGACATTGCGCCAGGTTATGATCATATTACCTCAGCCATTGGTGCAGCACAAATCGGCTGGTATGGTTGTGCTATGCTTTGTTATGTAACCCCTAAAGAGCATTTAGGCTTGCCAAATCAAGATGACGTAAAAGAAGGTATTATTGCTTACAAGATTGCTGCGCACGCTGCAGACTTAGCTAAAGGCCATCCAGGTGCACAAATTCGTGACAATGCATTAAGTAAAGCGCGTTTTGAATTTAGATGGGAAGATCAATTTAATCTAGGTTTGGATCCGGATACAGCGCGTAAATATCATGACGAAACCATGCCTAAGCAAGCGGCAAAAACATCGCATTTTTGTTCAATGTGTGGCCCTAAGTTTTGTTCAATGAAAATCACTCAAGAAATCAAAACCATGGATGCAGCAGAAATTGCCAAGATTAACGCCATTCAGGTTGAGATGGATCAAAAATCGACTGAATTTTTAGAAAATGATTCTGAAATTTACATGAAAGGGGCTAATACGTAGCTTTAAGATAAATTTGACAAAATATTAACAACCGTTGTTGGCTTTAGCCAATGATGGGATTGATGCGCTTAACGATTTCTTTTAAAGCAAAGTTTGATTGTAGGCGTTGTACATGTGGTAATTTTGATAGTGTCTTTTTGTGCAATTTTTCATAATCAGCAATGTCTTTAACGGCTATGCGTATTAGATAGTCGTAATCGCCACCGATTAAATAACAAGATAAAACATTGGGTATCTTTGTAACCTGATCCTCAAACTCGTCTAATTTTTTACCATCTTGACCATCCAGAGTAACTCGTAGAATCACTTGGGTGTTAATATTTAGCATTTTTTCATCCAACAAAACGGTATAGCCTTGGATGATGTTATTGTCCGTTAATTTTTGAATGCGTCTAAGCGTTGCCGAGGTTGACAATGAAATCGCCTCGGATAATTCTAAATTAGACATTCGGCCATTTTCTTGTAATAAAGATAATATTTTCTTATCAAAGTTATCAATCATAATTTTATTGCTTAAATATTAAATATAGTAGTGTTTTATTGCTAATTATAGTGATTTATATTAATTTTTAGCAATCAAATTTTAGTTATTTGTATATAAAATTTAAGTATCAAATAAATAGCAAGGAGTTGTGATGATTATTGGCATACCAAAAGAAATTAAAAATCATGAATATCGTGCCGCAATGACACCAGATGGTGTGCACGCTTGTATTCAACATGGACATCAAGTTATGGTTGAGTGTCATTTGGGCGATCAAATTGGTTTTAATAATGAAGCTTATCAAGCTGCTGGCGCACAAATTGTTGATGATGTTGCTGAGATTTTTACTCAGTCCGATATGATCGTTAAAGTAAAAGAGCCACAACAATCTGAATATACCAAACTTAAAGAGGACCAGGTTTTGTTCACTTATCTACATCTGGCACCTGACCCTTTGCAAACACAAGGCTTGCTTGATTCAAAATGTGTTGCTATTGCCTACGAGACTATTACTAACTCACAAGGTCAATTGCCACTACTTACACCTATGTCGGAAGTGGCAGGGCGCATGTCGGTTCAAGCTGGCGCCAATGCTTTGGAAAAAACACATGGCGGATCTGGCGTTCTGCTTGCTGGCGTTCCGGGTGTTTCTCCTGCCAATGTTATTATCATTGGTGGTGGTGTTGCGGGTGAAAATGCTGCGCGCATGGCACTTGGTTTGGGTGCAAACGTTACAATCTTAGATTGCTCTATTAAGCGATTAGAACAACTTGATCGTCAGTACGGCCCACATTTAAAAACTTTATATTCAACCACTAAAGCTTTACATGCTTTACTAAAAACAGCTGATTTGGTGATTGGTGCAGTGTTAATACCAGGATCAAAAGCACCAAAAGTTATCACTAAAAATATGCTTAAAAGTATGAAGCCTGGCTCAGTTTTGGTTGATATTTCTATTGATCAAGGCGGGTGTTTTGAAACTTCAAAACCCACCACTCATCAAGATCCAACTTATATTGTTGACGGGATAGTGCATTATTGTGTGGCTAATATGCCAGGTGCATTTGCACGTACAGCAACCATGGCACTTACCAATGCAACACTACCCTTTGTTTTGTCATTAGCTGATAAAGGCTGGAAACAAGCACTTAAAGATGATGTTCATCTTAAGCAAGGTTTAAATGTGTGTCAGGGTAAATTAACTTATAAGCATGTGGCTGATGCACTTGATATCAACTATGTCAGCGCAGATGAGTTTTTATAAGTACCAAAGGTAAAATATTAGAGATTTTTAAAATATATATGGAAAAATAGCTTTTAACTGCTCATTTGCATTTTTTCGGAAATTTCTAATTTTTTAAATTCTTTTAAGCAACATTGTTTGGAAGGGTTGAGGTTTTCACAATTACAGTAGTTATTTTTGGTCTGAAGCACAACAAAACTCTTTAAAATATCGCCTTTTCCTTGTTTTAGCGCCTCTAGGTAAGCATTTTCGCTAATATTAAAGCAGTAACATAGTGTTTTTTCATTCGTTTTTGTATTACAACAACCCATTTTGATTTTTTCCGATATTTCTTAAGTACAATAACCACTTTTGATTATAAAGAATATTTGATTATGTGGTTAGCAGCTTTGATTAATACGTTTATTGTGACATTGAGTGTGCTGATTCACTATGAATTTCTATATCGAGCAACTACGTTCGTGCCAAAGATCAATATCAAACATCGATTTAGAATTGTAGCGGTAGTGTTTATTGCGCTGATTGCCCATGTGGTAGAAATATGGCTATTTGCCTTGGCGTATTTTTATATGGTTAAAAATGGGTCTTGGGGTAGTATAAAAGGTAATTTTGACGGCTCATTGATGGACAGCCTGTATTTTTCATTTACCAACTTTACCACTTTGGGTTTTGGTGATATTGA
>ERZ1046740.1155-NODE-1155-length-19188-cov-37.525427_pt1 | contig 19188 bp, 17 predicted proteins | sample MGYA00383093_ERZ1046740 | MGnify/ENA primary metagenome ERZ1046740 (study PRJEB29581, sample SAMEA5548363) | metagenome | biome: marine; feature: coastal; material: water | depth 25 m | study: Short-term variability in the microbial, nano- and picoplankton... | reverse complement strand
TGAAAAACGGGACAGGCTACTTTTTAACTACCCACAAAACACAAACACCATTTACAAAAACCGTGAACAAATACCAAAAATAGTGGTAAATTCACGGTTTTATTATAAGAAATCGTGAACGATTAATTTACATTGTAAAGTGAGAAGGTCGAGCCTTGTTATTAAAAGTTTACTTTATAATCACCCAATGGATCCTTTAACTCAAGGCACGCTTGGTGCGGTTGCGGCAAGCAATTTAAGTAAAAAAAAGATTGTTATTGCCAGTATTTTTGGGTTTTTGTCGGGCATGGCAGCGGATTTGGATATTTTTATTCGCTCTAGCACTGACCCTTTATTGTTTCTTGAATATCATCGTCAATTTACCCATTCTCTAATTTTTATACCTGTAGGTGGCATGATTTGTGCGTTGGTTTTTTATGCACTGAGTCGGAAAAAATGGCAGATTTCTTTTAAAGAGACTTGGTTGTTTTGTACCGCAGGTTATGCAACACATGCGCTATTAGACAGTTGCACCTCGTATGGCACACAATTATTTTGGCCTTTTAGTGATTATCGGGTTTCTTGGGATGTGATTTCTATCATTGACCCTTTGTTTACTTTGCCGCTGTTAACGCTGGTTATTCTTGGCATGAAAACTAAAAAATCAGGCTATGGCAAAGCTGCACTTGTATGGATAGTGTTATATATGGGGTTTGCTTTGTTGCAAAAACAGCGCGCCATTGATGCGGGCACTGAGTTGGCTTTATCCCGAGGTCATCAGGTGGAGACAATTGAAGTTAAACCAACTTTTGGTAATTTGTTGTTATGGAAATCGATTTATGAGTTTGACGACAAGTTTTATACCGACGGTGTTAGAGTTGGCTTGAATGTTCGCAGTTATCCTGGCACATTTGTTAAAAAACTAAATATAAAAAATGATTTTCCTTGGCTGGATGTCAACTCACAACAAGCCAAAGACATTGTTAGATTTGCTAAATTTTCCCAGGGCTTTGTGGCACTTCATCCTGAAAACCCTAATCGGGTCATTGACGCACGTTATTCTTTAATCCCGAATCAGATTAAACCCATGTGGATGATTGAATTGGATAAAACAAAAAACACAGCTGAGCATGTTGACTACAAACATAATATTAAAAATATTCGCTCTAACTACACGCTATTTTGGGATATGTTGTGGGGTAGAATATAAATATGTCTAAAAATATAGTTTTTATTTTTGCTTGTCTGCTGACGTTCAATACCAGCGCTAAACCACCACAAGTGGCATTTGATGCTTGCAATAATAAGGCTTCACAGGCATCTTGTACAATTAATACACCAAGAGGTGTCGTCTCTGGCGTATGCCAACAAGCAAGACGAGGCAACGAATTATTGTGTGTGCCTGAGCACCATCAAAGAGGCAAAAGAGAGCGTCGCCCTAAAGACAATAGAGCATTTGATAATATGTTAAATAATGACATTGATACAGAAAATGGGCGTGGTTTTGGCACTAGGTTTGGCGGCAAAAGACAACATACCACGGTGCAATCAGATGGGCATGTTAACAAGGTGTCTGCCGATAATCACAGCCACAACAACAATCAAGTTTCAATCGCAACGAATGGAAGATACAGAATCATTACCGCAAATGGTATTCCCAATCATGCAATTGGGCAATTTCCTAATCGAGACAATCCACACTCAATACAGGCGCAAGATTATCAATTTGAAATCCCACTAAACCCCAAGAAAACAGGTCGTATCACGCCACTTGAAATGAACAGTTTTGGCGTGGCAATCAATGGCGTTGTATTTGACCCAAATGCAGCAGAATGGTATCAAGGCGACAGAGGCAGCGAATGGCGTTATGAAGCATTGTCTAATGCTGTGCCACTTGGCATTGATGAAAACAATGCCCACATCCAACCCAATGGCGCTTACCATTATCATGGATTAACCCCTTTAACAACTGCTAACAAAAAGACACTTGTTGGTTGGGCGGCTGATGGCTTCCCGATATATCAAGGCGCTAGTAATGCCCGTTCAAGCTATAAGCTAAAACAAGGGGAGCGTCCTAATCCACCAGGAGGCTATTATGATGGCACGTTTGTCAATGATTATCAATTTATCACAAACAGTGGCACGCTGGATGAATGCAATGGTATGAACGTCATTGATACAGCTTTCCCTGATGGAACTTATGCTTATTTCTTAACACAGGAATTTCCTGTGATTCCTCGCTGTTTTAAAGGCGTCCCCTCAGCAGATTTCTCAAAAAGAAAAAGACGTTTTTAGGTCGCTCAAGATTTCAAAATTATATTAAAATTAGCAAACTGTTCTCAAGAAAAAACACTATGTCAAATATACAAAAAGCAAGACAAAATGCTATTGATTCACAAGTCCGCCCTTGGGGTGGGCTGAACTATGTTGCTAACAATGCACTGCGTAAGGTTCCTAGAGAACTTTTTGTGCCTGAGGCGTACAAAAATCTTGCTTTTGCGGACATTGAGATTCCGCTCAATGATAAAGCCAAAATGCTCAGCCCTAAAATTGAGGGTAGATTGCTTGATGCGTTAAACATTCAACAAAATGAAACCGTGTTAGAAATAGGCACGGGTAGTGGCTACTTAACCGCTGTGGTTGCAACACTGTGTCATTCTATCACCAGTGTTGAAATTGATAAAACATTGAGTGATGGCGCAAAGGAAAAATTGGCTGCGCTGAATATTAAAAATGCCGATCTCAGGGTGGGTGATGCTTCTGAAGGCTGGCAGTCAAATAACTTCTTTGATGTTGTGATTGTGGGTAGCGCTGTGCCAAAAATTACCGGGCGTTATTTCCATCTACTACATGTGGGTGGACGTATTTTTGTGGTTGAAGGCACGGGCGCTGCCATGAGCGCAAAGCTCATTACTCGCATCAGTGAACACGAATGGGATACCCGGTCACTGTTTGAAACACATCTAAGTACCATGCAAGGACTAGAAGCAACAAAAGGCTTCAAATTTTAACCGTCCAAAACGTATAAATATTTTGTGACGTTATGAAGTTTTTCTATAATGCTGTTATCAAAAAACCGGCGCTCAGCATTATATTGCTGTTGTCTGCTGTTGCTTTTTTTATCGCACAAATTCCTAATTTTCAACTGGATGCTTCATCAGATTCCTTGGTTTTAGAGGGTGACAATAATCTGCGTTATTACCAAAGCATTAAAAAAAATTATGGTTCCGATGATTATTTGGTAATCAGTTATCAGGTTGAGGACAATCTACTTGCCCCAACACAACTACAACACTTAGCAAGCCTTAAAAAAGACTTACAAGACATTGGACAAGTTAAGTCGGTGACAACGATTTTAGATGTACCTTTGTTTCAATCGCCACCCCTATCTCTAACGGATTTAGCTTCTCAACACGTCTCTATCGACAAGGGTAATGCCAGTCTTATACTGGCTGCCAAGGAATTTAAAACTTCGCCTTTATATGGCGACAATTTAGTCAGCAAAGATGGCAATACCAGTGCAATTTTGGTCAACCTAAAAGGCAACGAAACCTTTGAAAAACGACGCCAAACACGCGACACAATGCGTATCCAAAGAGCAAAAAACGAACTCTCTCCAGCGGCACTAAAAAAATTAAAAAGCCTTGAAAAGCAAGTACTACAAGATGCCTCGGTGCAAAGCAACTTGCAAGATGAAACCATTGCAAAAATTCGCACAACCATCGATAAATATAGAGGCAAGGCCTCTATATTTTTAGGGGGATTGCCAATGATCACTACTGATATTATTAACTATATCAGCAATGATTTGCTGGTTTTTAGTTTGGCAGTTGTGCTACTCATGGCGCTGATTTTAGCGCTGATTTTCAAAGGTATTCGCTGGGTGTTAATGCCAATTGGCATCAGTATTACGGGCGCATTAACCATGACGGGCATCTTGGCATTTTTAGGCTGGAAAGTAACGGTTATTTCTTCTAATTTTTTCTCACTACTATTGGTGATGACGCTTTCAGTGACCATTCATTTGGTGGTGCGCTATCGAGAGTTGGCACAAAACAATCCTGAATTGGATTACCACACACTGATTCAAAACACTTTGGCACAAATGCTGAAGCCTTGTTTGTTTACCACGCTCACCACTTTTGCTGCCTTTGGTTCGCTACTCATCAGTGGCATTAGACCAGTGATTGACTTTGGTTGGATGATGTCTATTGGTGTGACAATTGCTTTGGTATTGTCGTTTATTGCCTTTCCAATTATCATGCGTTTTTTACCAAAAGCACAGGTGCCAACATTTAATACCGAATTAGGCTTTACCCATAGCCTAGCCAAATTCAGCGAAAGATTTGGCAACCATTTAATAGTGGCTATTGTGCTATTTGTTGGCTTGGCAGGTGTTGGTATCAATCAACTCAGTGTTGAAAACCGCTTTATTGATTATTTTAAAAAAAGCACTGAAATCAATCAAGGCTTAACCCTGATTGACAAAAAATTGGGTGGCACCATTCCATTGGAAATTGTCTTTGATGACTTGGCAGAAGACTATTGGTATGACGAAGACCTGCGCGCTGATATGCACAAAATTCATCAATACTTAGAGGACTTAGAGGAAACAGGAAAAGTGCTTTCCATTGATACTTTGATGCAAATATTAACACGTGCAAACGACAATAAAACGCCCAATGGTTTCTTCTTAAACATCATTAAGAGCCAGATTTCAGGCGATGCCAAAACACAAGTATTAGACCCTTATATATCTGAAGATAGTGGTCAATTGCGCATGGTAATCCGTGTTCGTGAAACCAATAAAGAACTCAAGCGTGCCGCCCTGATTGAAAAAATTGAAAATTACATTAGCAAAGACATGGGTTTCAAAGCAGACAGCTTTCACACAACGGGTATGTTGGTGCTATATAACAATATGTTGCAAAGTCTGTTTGATTCGCAAATTAAAACCATTTTGGCAGTTTTTGCAATGATTTTTGTGATGTTTTTATTTGTGTTTAAATCCTTCAGCTTGTCGGTTTTAGCAATCATTCCTAACACACTACCTTCGCTGTTTATTTTGGGCATTATGGGGTGGACGAACATTCCATTGGATTTAATGACCATCACCATTTCCGCAATCGCCATTGGTATTGGTGTTGACAATGCCATTCACTATATTCACCGCTTTAAGGCTGAATTTACAAAAGACCGTGACTATTTAGCCACCATGTATCGCTCACACGATTCTATTGGTTTGGCGATGTTTTATACTTCTATTACGGTTACATTGGGCTTTTTAATTTTGGCTTTGTCTAATTTTATTCCAAGCATTTATTTTGGTATTTTTACAGCTATCGCCATGCTAAGCGCACTATTGGCAAACTTAACCTTGTTGCCAAAATTAATTTTAATCTTTAAGCCAAAAATTTAAACGTGTGCACATTCAAGGTGGCCACTTAATCTAACCATGTCAATACAAGCGACACACAGCAATCCAGACGGACAGCACCACTTTGATGTTTTAATTATTGGCACAGGCAGTGCAGGGTTGATGAGTGCCCTTCAGTTATCCGAAGATCTTTCTGTTGCATTGATTGCCAAAGACAAACTCCTGGAAGGCAGCTCTTACTATGCGCAAGGTGGTATTTCAGCGGTGCTTGATACTATGGATAATTTTGAATCACATATCTCTGACACCTTGTCAACAGGCAGTCATTTGGGTGACGAAAAGGCGGTGCGTTTTATGGTTGAAAATGCACCTGATGCGATTACCTCTTTAGAGGAAGCGGGCGTATTGTTTACCAAAGAAGGGGGTCATTACCATCTGACGACCGAAGGTGGGCACAGTAATAGGCGCGTCGCCCACGTGGCAGATAAAACAGGGCAATCTATCCAAACCAATTTGCTCAGTAGTGTCAAAGCCAGAAAAAACATTACCTTGTTTGAAAATTTTATTGCCATTGATTTGTTGGTAAAAAACCAGCGCTGTTATGGCGCTTATATTTTGAATAAATCCAACAATGAAGTGGAAAGCTTTATTGCACATCAAACGGTTATTGCCACTGGTGGCGCTTCTAAAACCTATCTTTATACTTCTAATCCTGATACGTCAACGGGTGATGGCATTGCGATGGCATATCGTGCACATTGTGAGATTGTGAATATGGAATTTACCCAATTTCACCCAACTTGTCTTTATCATCCGCATGCAAAATCTTTTTTAATCTCTGAAGCTTTACGTGGCGAAGGCGCAAAACTCATCCTGCCTAATGGTGAAGCCTTTATGCATAAATATGACAAACGCGCCGAATTGGCTTCTCGTGATGTTGTTGCTAGAGCGATTGATGCAGAGATGAAAGCCAATGGTTTTGACTGTGTGTATTTAGACATCTCTTTTAAAGATAAAGCTTGGATACAGGCGCACTTTCCAACCATTGATCAAAAGTGTGCCGCCTTTGGTATTGATATTTCGCAACAACCTATTCCCGTTGTCCCTGCTGCGCACTATACGTGTGGCGGCGTGCAAACCAATCTTGATACGCAAACCAATGTGGACAATTTGTATGCCATTGGTGAGGCGGCACACACTGGCGTACACGGCGCTAATCGCATGGCAAGCAACTCACTCTTAGAGTGCGTGGTGTTTGCCAAAGCTTGTGCACACACGATTAACCAACAAGCACTTAAACAAGATTATCCAAACTTTAACGCTTGGGATGCCTCCAGAGCCAGCCCTTCTAAAGAAAAAGTAATGGTCTCGCATTTGTGGGATGAAGTGAGACGTATTATGTGGAATTTTGTTGGCATTGTGCGCAGTAATAAACGCCTGCACGCCGCACAAATGCGCTTAACGCAAATACAAAACGAAGTGAATGAATATTATCATCTTTATTTGGTTTCAAGCGATTTAATCGAACTCAGAAATCTAATAACTGCGGCACAAATTACCGTTGAATCTGCAATTTCAAGAGCAGAAAGCCGTGGCTTACATTACAACGAGGACTACCCAAAACCCTCTGGCAGTATTAAAAACACTTTGGTAAAATTAAAACCATGATTCTTCCTATTTTAAAATTTCCAGACGACAAACTTCGCACTAAGGCGGTCAAAGTCGACACGGTAGACGATACTGTTAAGACCTTGATCAAAGATATGTTTGAGACCATGTATGACTCAGATGGTATTGGCTTGGCTGCAACACAAGTGAATCAACATGTGCAAGTGGTGGTGATGGATGTGCCAGACTCAGGTGAAGACTATCAAATCATATTAAAAAATCGCAAAACCAAAAACAAAAGAACCGTTGGCGAAAAACACCCCTTATGCTTTATTAACCCCATTATTACGAAAAAAGGAGGCAGGGAAACCAATACTGAAGGCTGTCTATCTGTACCGGAGTATTACGCAGAGGTTGAGCGCTTTAATCATATTGTGGTTGAGGCGTTAGATGAAAATGGCGAAGCATTCACCTTAGAGGCAAACAACTTGCTTGCGGTCTGCGTGCAACACGAATTGGACCACTTAAAAGGCATTTTATTTGTGGATTATCTCTCTAAACTCAAGCAGCGCCGACTTAAAGAAAAAATGCGCAAACAATAATCTTACAACTACAAAAAATATTTTAGACCCAAACCCGGTTTGGGTCTAATTACTATATCAGCTTAAAATGTCAATCAAAATCGGCCCGTACCAACTTAATTCACAGGTGCTGTTGGCACCAATGGCGGGTACCAGCGACAAGCCATTTAGAATGTTATGTCGTGCACAAGGTGCGGCTCTTACTACGTCTGAAATGGTGGTGATACAAGCGCATTTATTAAACACCAAAAAATCTCGACACCGTTTGGATTTTTCTGGTGAATTAGCCCCTATTAGTATTCAGATTGCTGGTTCTGCAGCGGATGAGCTAAGTTTGTCCGCGCAAAAAGCGGTCGAATTTGGCGCTGATATTGTTGATATTAACATGGGTTGTCCCGCAAAAAAAGTTTGTAACAAAGCTGCTGGTTCAGCATTAATGCAAGATGAAATCTTAGTTAAAAACATTCTAAATGCTGTGGTGCGTAGCGTTGATGTACCCATTACCCTGAAAATGCGCACAGGCTGGAGTCGAAGCAATAAAAATGCACCTACAATTGCCCAAATTGCCCAAGATGCTGGGGTACAAATGTTGAGTGTGCATGGCAGAACCAAAGAAGACAAATACCAAGGCGAAGCGGAGTATGACACCATCGCTGAAGTGGTCTCACAAGTTGACATACCCGTGATTGCGAATGGTGATATTACCTCTGCCGAAAAAGCCAAGCAGGTATTAGACAATACTGGAGCAAGTGGCGTGATGGTTGGCAGAGCCGCTCAAGGCAATCCTTGGATTATTAGCGAAATTGATTACTACCTAAAAATGGGCAAACCCATCAAACCTATTTCCTCTGCATTAAAAAAACAAACCGCACTTGAACATATTCAACAAATTCACCAATTTTATGGGGATTTACTGGGTGTGCGTATTGCCAGAAAGCATATTCTTTGGTATTTGCAACATTTTCAAAATAAACCTCAAACTTGCTTTGCAAAAATTAGTAAAATTGACGCTTCTAAGGAACAATACCAACACTTCAGAGATTGCATTAATGAGTTCGACTGATTTACCAAATTGTATCAACACAAAGTTAAACCGCTACTTTAAACAATTAAATGGCGAAGCAGCTTCTGGCGTACATAAAATGGTGATGCAAGAAAGTGAATCTATTACCATTAAATTTGTCCTAGATATGGTGAAACAAAACCAAAGTGAAGCCGCTAAAATTCTAGGCATGAATCGTGGCACTTTAAAGAAAAAAATCGAACGCTACAAACTTAAATAATCCAAACTAAAACAATGATAAAACGCGCACTCATCAGTGTTTCTGACAAAACAGGAGCTCTTGAACTGGCACAATTTTTAGCCAGTAAAGACATAGAAATTCTTTCCACAGGCGGTACTGCCAAACTTTTAGCTGATAATAATATCCCAGTGATTGAAGTCTCAGATTACACAGGTTTCCCAGAAATGATGGCGGGTCGTGTTAAAACGCTTAATCCAAAAATTCACGGTGGCATTCTTGCACGTCGTGGACTTGATGAAGCGGTTATGGCAGAAAACGATATCAACCCAATTGATTTGGTGGTGGTTAACCTCTACCCTTTCCAAGCAACCATTGCTAATGAAAACTGCACCTTGGAAGATGCCATTGAAAATATTGATATTGGTGGGCCTGCCATGTTGCGTTCTAGCGCAAAAAATCATGCATCAGTAACCGTTGTGGTAGATAGTGAAGACTACCAAAGTGTAATGGATGAAATCAATACAGCAGGAGACACCACATTAGACACCCGTATTAAATTGGCACTCAAAACCTTTGAACATACTGCACAATATGATGGCGCTATTGCTAATTATTTGGGCAAGGGAACAGATGGTTTCTCGCATACCATGAACTTGCAACTAACAAAAACACAGTCTATGCGCTATGGTGAAAATCCGCATCAATCAGCCGCTTTCTATGTTGAAAATAATATCGCTGAAGCTTGTGTTGCAGCATCTGTTCAATGCCAAGGTAAGGAAATGTCTTACAACAACATGGCAGATGCAGATGCCGCTCTTGAATGTGTGCGTGGTTTTAATGAGTCTGCTTGCGTGATTGTTAAGCATGCCAACCCCTGTGGTGTGGCGGTACGTGAAAATATTTTTGACGCCTACGATGATGCTTTTAAAACCGACCCAACCTCAGCCTTTGGTGGCATTATTGCCTTTAATCGCAACTTAGACAAAAAAACCGCACAAGCCATTATTGAGCGTCAATTTGTTGAAGTTATTGTTGCTCCCGTTGTCGATGATGACGCCAAAGCCGTGCTATCAAGCAAGCAAAATGTACGTGTCTTAGAATGTGGCGAGCTGAATAAGGCACAGGCATCATTAGACTATAAACGTGTGACTGGCGGCTTGTTGGTACAAGACAAAGACTTGGGTGTCATTACCGAAAATGAGATTAAATGCGTGAGTGACTTAGCGCCAACAGCCGAGCAAATCCAAGATTTGTTGTTTGCTTGGAAAGTTGCCAAAGCGGTTAAATCCAACGCTATTGTTTATGTTAAAAATAAAATGACCATTGGGGTGGGTGCCGGACAAATGTCTCGCGTTTATTCAGCAAAAATTGCTGGTATTAAAGCCGCTGATGAAGGTCTAAAAGTTGAAGGTTCGGTCATGGCATCCGATGCTTTCTTCCCATTTAGAGATGGGATTGATGCCGCCGCACAAGCAGGTATTAAGGCAATTATTCAACCGGGCGGCTCGATGCGTGATGAAGAAGTGATTGCAGCAGCGAATGAACATGGGATTGCGATGGTGTTTACAGGCATGCGTCATTTCAAACACTAATTTATAGGCGTACTTTTCATCCAGATTTTTGTTATAAATCAAGCCTCGTATCAGTCATTTATCATTAATAAACTCCTGAAACTCGTTTGCTTTATGCCTCAATCTGAATAAAAATTACTGCCTATCAATTTAAAAAATTCCTTTTGTTTTTGTTATAAGCAAAACTATTTATAAATGGTATTATTACGCTCATCTTCTCTATCGTGCCAAATTCTTAATATGTAGATATCGGTATTTGCAACAAGATAGCGCACTGTGTAATTGGTAATAAACAGGTCTCTAATGTTTACAGCACTGGGTGCGTTCATCACTTCGATACCAAGCATTGGAAAGTTGTTCAATTGATGAATCCCCTGCTTTAATTCATCTACTATTCTACGTGCAACCACTGGATTTTGTTCGACGATAAAAGTGCGCAGTCGCTCTAAATCTGATAAAGATTCAAGCGTATAGCGAATAGTCACGGAGTGGGTGTTGGTAGTTCGTCCTCACTTCCCCAGCTGTCCATCCATTTTTCAACACTCTTGGCATCAATAAGTTGATTATTTTTAACAGACTCTAGTGCTTCAAGCGTGTCTTGCCAACGTTGTTTTTCCATTGCTTGGCGTGAGATAAATTCTGCTACTGCTTGATTAATAAGATAGTTCTTACTTCTGTCTAACTGCTGCGTTAAATCAGCAAGTGGTTTTTCTATGTCAGGATTTAAACGAATACTGGTAACGCCCATAAGTTAGTCTCTTTGTAGTTATTTGTATTACATTATATTACTTTATTATATCTTTATCAATACCAATACAGATTAAAATGGCACCTCATTACAAAACTTATTACCATGAGCATTGAAAAAATAAAAGCTTTTCCAGAGATTACAGCCGTTGTTATTGAGGGCGATAAAGTCACTTCTGTTACCCAAGAATATAATGATGTTGACAAACTAACAGCGCACATACAAAAGTGTATTGAAACCGTTAGAAGATATGATAAATCAGGGTATTACAACTTGTCTAAACCTGAATTTACCAGCGAAGTCATTACCACTTTTACCAATTTAGAGCTCAGTAAAAAAGATGTGATTCGTGTTAATAATTTTATGGATGTACGAGGCTTTCAAGAGTGTAACCGAGTTTGGCAACTGCCTGATGAGCTAAAAGTACAAGTCTCGCAAATGCTACACGGCTTCACCATCACCTACGATACTGTGGACTGGGAAGACTTTAGTGTTGAACCTTTGAAAGACTAGAACAAAAAACTAAGACAAAATTCTAACTCTAAAAGTTTTACTTTTAAGCTTGTCGTTTTGAATTTTTTTGAGTGCGGTTTTAACCAATTCTGAACGCACTGCCACATAAGACCAGTTACTGGCAACATTAATTTTGCCAATCTGATCCCCTGCAAGCCCGCCTTTACCAGTCAGTCCGCCGACAATATCACCAGGGCGTAATTTTTGTTTTTTTCCACCATCAATTTTCAGCGTCGTCATTGCTGGTTTTTTAACCGCTTTATCCAAATATGTTTCACTGGGTAAGGGCTCATGAGCGCTTGATAAATCAATGTCCAAGGCTTCTAATTTACGTGCTTGTCTGTCACTAAAGAATGTACAAGCAATACCATGACTGCCCGCTCTACCTGTACGACCAATACGATGTACATGCACTTCTGGCTCATGAGCAACATCAAAATTAATCACCATATCCAAATCTTTAATATCCAAACCTCGTGCGGCAACATCGGTTGCGACCAACACAGAAACACTACCATTGGCAAAACGAATCAACGCTTGGTCACGCTCTCTTTGGTCTAAATCGCCATGAATCGCAAGCGCATAAAACCCATAATAGACCAACTCATCTGCCACCGCCTGTGTGTCACTTTTGGTATTGCAAAATACCAGCGTGGATTCTACTTTGTGTTTGGCAAGCAATATTCTCAGTGCATTCATGCGCTCGTCATCGGTATTGGTCAAATAGAAATATTGTTTAATATTGGTTTTTTCCTCAGTCGTAGGGGCTTTAAGAATCGTAGGGTTTTGCATAGCACGATGAGAAATATCGGCAATCTCATCAGGGTATGTGGCGCTAAATAATAAGGTTTGACGGTTGCTGGGTACTTTTTCAATAATTTTATCAATGGTTTCTTGAAAACCCATATCCAACATACGGTCTGCCTCATCCAAAACAAGTGTGGTGACAAATTCCAGTTTTAACGTGTCTTTACGCAAATGTTCTTCAATACGCCCTGGTGTGCCAACAATAATATGAGCACCATGCGCCAATGAGCCAATTTGTGGCCCAAAAGGCGCGCCACCACAAAGTGTTAAAACCTTGATATTGTGAATGCTTCTTGCAAGTTTACGAATTTCACTGGCCACTTGATCTGCCAATTCACGTGTTGGGCACAACACAAGTGATTGCACCCTAAAGGCTTTTACGTCCAATTTTTGCAACAAACCTAAACCGAAAGCTGCCGTTTTTCCCGAACCGGTTTTACCTTGTCCAATCACATCTTTACCAGATAAAACAACCGGCAGACTAAGCGCTTGAATAGGTGTCATGGTCTGATAACCCAGGCTGCTGATGTTCTTTAACAAATCAGGCTTTAGATTCAATGCGGAAAAATCGGTTGGGTTCACAATAAAGTCTGAACAAGTAATAGAGACTGTTGGATTTTACGCTCTATATGCCCTACCCTAGAATAAATATCACATTTAGACCCAAACCGGGTCTGGGTCTAAATGTGATAAATAAAAACGATGCTTGATATTGATACGGATTTAGTATTATAATGGTAAGCGTCTATTGTGTTTATGGGTGGCTTTTGTCCCCTGAGCTGATAAATAAAAAAATAAGGAAATGCGATAGTCTGCTATTGAGCAAGCCCACCTTGAAGTGGGAAGCCTGCGGTAGATTTCAAACTTCCGCCTTGAACTATAGAGTTCAGGTTTATGGCCACACGGCAATAGACGCCCGAATTCAAAAATACGCGACAAAACACACCGTGCAAGCAACCCGTCAATCACTCAGACTTAAGCGACAAGCTATTGAGGCGCACGAACGCGAACAATTTGCCAAACAATTGTCACATCAAGTGCAAAAAATAGAGGATATTCAACACGTACAAAAGGTAGCGCTGTATTTAGAAAATGACGATGAAATTGACCCAAAACACATTTATCGCTTCTTAGAAGCGCAAGGTGTTGAACTCTATCTACCAATATTAGAAGATAAAAAACTTAAATTTGCAAAAGCTGGAAAACGCTTTAAAAAAAATAAATTTGGCATTGATGAGCCTATTGCCACTGAAGTATTAGACAGCAAACAACTTGATATTATTTTTATGCCTTTGGTGGGGTTTGACAAAAACAAAAACCGCATTGGCATGGGGGGTGGTTTTTATGATCGCACCTTAGATTTTAAAAAGCATTCAATAGACCATGGCAAACCAAAACTTTACGGCTTAGCCTTTGATTGTCAACAACTAGACAAAATTGATACACAACCTTGGGACATAAAACTTGATGCAATCATCACTCCAAGCAAAATTTATGACTGATTTATCGAAGGTGTTTGAGGTTTTTCTTATTAATAATTAAAGTTGCAATTTCCTCGATGGACATCTGACTGCTGTCAATTGAGGCAATGCCATTTGCAGCAAATATACTCTCTGCACGGCGAACTTCTTTTTGACATTGCGACAAAGTAGCATACACACTATTGCTCCTGCGTTCGCTGCGGATTTTGTGCAGATGTGTTGGGTTGATGGTCAGGGCGAATAATTTGTCTTTATGCGCTTGCAACATCTGGGGGATTTTGTCTGTGGTTAAATCTTGTTCTATGAGTGGGTAGTTGGCAGCATAAATACCATATTGCAACGCCAAAAATAAGCAAGTCGGTGTCTTCCCAGAACGAGAAACACCAATCAGAATAATATCCGCATCATCATAATTCTTAATACTGCTGCCATCATCATTGTTCAGTGCGAAATTGATACTATCAATCCTGCCCAAGTAATTTTTTTGCGAGCTCAAGCCATGTGAAAGTCCTGTTTTATGAGAGGATTCAGCATCTAGGGCACGCTCCATCTTCGAGATAAATGTGTCAAAAAAATCAAAAAAAATGCCCTCACTATTGGCCAATAAGTCACGATATTCTTTGGTAATTTGTGTGCTGAAAATCAGTGGCGGTTTTCCATCAAGTTGTGCGCGTTGATTGATTTCATTCACTGCTTTCTTGGCTTTGTCCAGTGTATTAATAAAAGAAAGGCTGATTTTTTTAATCTTTATATCTGAAAATTGCGTGAGCAGACTATTGCCCAACGCCTCAGAAGTAATACCAGTTCTGTCGGAGACAAAAAAGGCAGTTCTGGTTACTTGGGTCATTAAGAAGTCTCGTTCAACTCAATACCCGCTAGAGCGTTCCAAGTCTCAACCACCGTGTCTGGATTCAAAGAAATACTAGAAATTTTCTGCTCAAGCAGCCAAAGCGCCAAATCAGGATGGTCAGAAGGGCCTTGTCCACAAATACCGACATATTTCCCATGCCTATGACAAGCTTCAATAGCCATGGACAGTATTTTCTTAACCGCAGGATTGCGCTCATCAAAATCTGCTGCCACCAATTCTGAATCACGATCCATGCCCAAAGTCAGTTGTGTCATGTCATTTGAGCCAATGGAAAAACCATCAAAATATTCTAAAAAGTCATCGGCAAGTAGCGCATTAATCGGCAATTCACACATCATAATCACACGCAAGCCATCTTTGCCACGCTCAAGGTCGTTGTCTTTTAAAAGTTCGATAACCCCTTTTGCTTCATCCAAAGTACGAACAAAGGGAATCATAATCTCGATATTATCAAACCCCATCTCATTGCGTGCTTTTTTAATCGCTTGGCATTCCAGCTCAAAACACGCTCTAAAGTTGTCTGATAAATATCGGGCAGCACCACGAAAACCCAGCATCGGATTTTCTTCATGAGGCTCGTAACTTTCACCAGCATAAAGATTGGCGTATTCATTAGATTTAAAGTCAGACATGCGAATAATCACAGGCGCACGAGAAAAAGCAGCGGCAATGACTGCAATGCCTTCTGTTAATTTTTCAACATAAAAATCAACGGGGCTTTGATAGCCTGAAGTTCGCAAGTTAATTTCATGCTGCACCGCTTTATCCAGCGAATCAAATTCCAACAAGGCTCTAGGGTGGATGCCAATCGTGTTGTTGATAATAAATTCAAGACGTGCCAGCCCAACCCCCTTATTAGGGATACTGGCAAAGTCAAACGCTCGACTTGGGTTGCCAACATTCATCATTACTTTTGTACTGATTTCTGGCAGTGCGTCAACAGGAATTTCATTGCGCTCGAAATCAAGTAAACCTTCATAAATATGACCTGTGTCTCCCTCGGCACAAGAAGCAGTCACACACTCGCCTTCTTTAATTTTATGACTGCCATCACCGGTGCCAACAATCGCAGGTACGCCTAACTCACGGGCGATAATGGCAGCATGACAAGTACGCCCTCCTCTGTCGGTGATAATGGCAGAGGCTCTTTTCATCACAGGTTCCCAGTCAGGGTCGGTCATATCAGTCACCAAAACATCGCCATCTTGCAGTTTATCCATATTGGATAAATCAGCCAAAATGCGTGCCCGTCCTTTGCCAATACGCTGACCAATGGCACGACCACTGCTTAAGATTTCACTGGTTTCTTTCAACTGATAGCGCTCTATTTGTTGGGCGTTCTTCTCACGGCTTTTGACCGTTTCTGGGCGTGCTTGCACAATATAGAGTTTGTTGTCATTGCCATCAAGTGCCCACTCTATATCCATAGGGCAGCCGTAATGTTGTTCAATAAGCACCGCATAATGTGCCAGTTCTTGCACTTGTTGGTCGTTAAGACTAAAGCTTCGTTGTTGTTGCTCGTCCACGGATTCAACCACCACACCGCCTTTTTCCCCGTAGGTCATCTTAATTAACTTAGAGCCAAGATTACGACTTAGCACGGCGTGTTTTTTTGCTTTTAAAGTAGGCTTGTGTACATAAAATTCATCTGGATTAACCGAGCCTTGAACCACCGTCTCACCCAGTCCATAAGAGGACGTAATAAACACCACATCATCAAAACCCGATTCGGTATCCAGTGAAAACATCACGCCACTGGCAGCGATATCGCTACGCACCATTTGCTGAATGCCTGCTGAGAGAAAAACTGCATCATGATCAAAATGTTGATGCACACGATAAGAGATAGCACGGTCATTGTAAAGCGAGGCAAATACTTTGCGTATAGAATCCAATATGGCGTCAATGCCACTGACATTTAAATAGGTTTCTTGTTGCCCAGCAAAAGAGGCTTCAGGCAGGTCTTCTGCAGTAGCGGAAGAGCGCACTGCAAAAGTTGCCTCTGCGCCCAGTTCTGCTTGCAACTGTTGATAAGCTTCCACAATAACGTAGTGCAACTCATCAGGAAAGGGGCTGTTTTCAATCCAAGCTCTAATTTTCTCACCAGTCTCAGTGAGTAATTTAATATCGGTAATATCTAAATCTTTTAGCGCATTGTCAATCTTTTCTTTAAGATTGTTGTGGCTTAAAAAACTATTAAACGCTTTAACTGTGGTAGCAAAACCACCAGGAACACGCACACCCTTTTGAGATAGGGTAGATATCATCTCCCCCAAAGAGGCATTTTTACCACCAACGGTATTAATATCTTGAATACCGACTTCTTTTAACCAAATAATATAATCATTCATAACCACCCACCAATACAGTAATAAACAACAGTCAACCTCACCACCCAATAGACTCATTATAAATGATAAGTCTTGCCAACTATAACTGTTTAATATAGCGACTATTTCACTAAGTAATATGAATTTTTATGAATTTTTTTATATCTTGATTTTTTGTAAAAAACCTATTTAATTAAAACTTGTCCCAAGCGCAAGTTGTGGTATTATCGAGAAGTTAATTGGCCTATTTATTTTTTAACAATTAACCTAAATAAAGCATTATTTCATCCATCTAAAAAAATGAAACAAACCAAACTGCTGATCATCTTAGATGGCTGGGGACACTCCGAAACAGCCAAGAACAACGCTATTGCGCTGGCCAACACGCCTAACTTAGACAACATTAAACAACAGCACCCACATACACTTATTGGCGCTAGTGGTGCTAACGTTGGCTTACCAAAAGAACAAATGGGAAATTCTGAAGTGGGGCATTTAAGCATCGGTTCAGGGCGTATTATCGAGCAAGATTTAAGCCGGATTGACAATGAGATTGAAAACCAACAATTTTGCCTCAATCCTGTTTTTAATAAAGCCATTGATATTGCCAAAGAAAACAACAAAACCATTCATTTATTTGGACTGCTCTCGGACGGTGGCGTGCATTCACACCAACGTCATATTCATACAATGCTAAAAGTGCTTAGTGAAAACAACTGTAAAAAAGTATGTCTGCATCTGTTTACCGATGGCAGAGACGTGGCACCAAGAAGCGCCAAACAATACATCGAGCAGTTGGAGATTAGAATCAAGCGCTTTGGCGTGGGGCGTATTGCCTCTATTGTTGGACGCTACTATGCAATGGATCGTGACAACCACTGGTCAAGAATTAAAAAAGCTTATGATTTGATTGCAAATTCACAAGCGGCATTTAGCTATTCATCTGCAAGCCAAGCCATTGATGGCGCCTACCAGAGAGGGGAAAGCGATGAGTTTATTGAGCCCAGTCTGATTGGTCAAAAAACACCCATCAGTGAAGATGATGTGATTATATTTATGAATTATCGTGCCGATCGTGCACGACAAATCACCCAAGCATTTACCGATACAACCTTCAAACACTTTGACAGAGAAAACTTTGCAAACACACATTTTGTTTGCTTAACCGAATACAAAAAAGAATTCAATTTAGATGTTGCTTATCAGACAACCATACCCAAAAATACACTGGGAGAATACCTGTCCAATCTTGGTTTAAGTCAGTTAAGAATGGCAGAAAGTGAAAAATATGCCCATGTGACTTTCTTTTTAAATGGCGGCATCGAGGCGCCCTTTAAAGGCGAAAAACGCATCTTAATCCCATCGCCAAAAGTTGCCACCTATGACTTAAAGCCCGAAATGAGTGCCTTTGAACTGAGCGCAAAACTCATTGAGGCAGTTGATGCGCAAGAATACGATGTTATTATTTGTAATTTTGCCAATACAGATATGGTGAGCCATGTGGGTGATTTAGATGCCACCATTAAAGCAGTTGAAGCGGTAGATAAATGTATGGGTGAAATTTATAAAAGTGTACGTCGCACGCAATCTGAAATGTTAATAACCGCTGATCATGGCAATGCCGAACAAATGTTGGATAAAACCACGCAGCAAAACCACACCGCCCATACAAGCAACCCCGTGCCGCTGATTTATGTGGGAGAACAAAACTTAGAATTTATTCGTTATCCACAAGGTCGGTTGTGTGATATTACCCCCACACTCCTATTTATGATGGGTATTGACAAACCAAAAGAAATGACAGGCGTTAGTCTGCTTCAAAATACCTAAAGTTATAGTGAGACCTTTGCAACACAATTTTGGGATGGTTTTTTTGGGAAGGGTAAAAATTTCAAGATTTTGAAGTCATTGATTTTAAAGCCCTTCCCCAATTTAAATTGTGCTTGAATTGTTGCAAAATAGTGTTTTACGCTATTTTGCAACAATCTCAAGTAGTATTAGGAAGTGCCTGTGGCATGTTTTTGAAAAAACGACTTTAGCGTTGGGCTTTTGTTGATTAAATTCATGCCAAAACCACG
>ERZ1046740.1154-NODE-1154-length-19201-cov-5.336676_pt1 | contig 19201 bp, 18 predicted proteins | sample MGYA00383093_ERZ1046740 | MGnify/ENA primary metagenome ERZ1046740 (study PRJEB29581, sample SAMEA5548363) | metagenome | biome: marine; feature: coastal; material: water | depth 25 m | study: Short-term variability in the microbial, nano- and picoplankton... | reverse complement strand
CTTTAGGTCAGGTTTGGCCAAGCTGCGCTTGGGCATGCCGTATTTCTCACCAGTCATTTTGGCAAAATCCATAAAGTGATGGAACAGCGCGTATTTCAGATCTCCACTGTCTTCCATGCGGATCATCACGTTGGTCAGCTGGGTTTCAAAAATACGCGGAGGCGCAAAGTAATAGGTTGGTCCGATTTCGCGCAGATCGGTCATCATCGTGTCCGGGCTTTCTGGGCAGTTCACACAGAACCCGCACCAGTAGGCCTGACCAAGCGAGAATATAAAGTCACCAACCCATGCCATCGGCAAGTAGGACAGGATTTCTTCATCAGCGCCAAGATCGTCAAACTCAGACGAATTTTTGGCCGATTCAATCACATTGCGGTTGGACAAAACCACACCCTTGGGGCGACCGGTTGTGCCAGAGGTGTAAAGCATCACGCATGTGCTGTCATACGTCAGCTTGTCACGGCGCGTTTTCAGTTCATTGATGAACTCATCATAGGCGGCACGGCCCTGATTTTGCACGTGGCTATATTCATGCAGCGCGCTGTGATCGTATTTGCGCAGGCCCCGCGGATCGATATAGATCATGTGCTCGAACTGATGCAGATGCTCTTGAATCTCGATCACCTTGTCGACCTGTTCTTGATCTTCAACGATCGCAAAGCGCGCGCCACAGTGGCTGAGAATATATTCCATCTCGTCGGCAGCACTGTCGTTGTAGACTGGCACTGGTACGGCACCCACAGATTGGGCGGCGGCCATTGCAAAATAGAAATAGGGGCGATTGCGTCCGATAACGGCGACAAAATCGCCTTCGTTCACACCAAGATTGATAAGACCGAGCGCGAGCGCTTCGACTTCTTTCTCGGTCTCTGCCCAAGTCCAGCTTTGCCAAATGCCAAACTCTTTCTCGCGGTAAGCTGCTTTTTCCGCAAAAAGAGTAGCGTTACGCTGCAAAAGCGCCGGAATGGACGCGAGCCCACCGATCGCCTGTGACGACTGTGCCAAATTGTATTCCTCCCTTAAGCCCGACATCGCGGGCCAAAACCGCCGAAACGATTCCCTCACCATCAAAGGTGACGGTTTCAGACTGGGCGTCAACTTTTTCCTGAACATTTCCCAATCCTTACGAATTGTAACAGTCGACATTTGCACCTTCCCGCAGCGTTGACGTGGTGCTAGCCATGAAGGGAGAGGACCGATTATGGAGCGCAATTCCAACACCGCTCAGGCCATGACAACGGCCGGGCTGACCCTTATTCAACAGGCTTTGTCGATCTATGACAGCGACCTGCAATTGGTTGTGGCCAATTCCCGTTTCAGCGAAATGTTCGGCCTTCCTGAACATTTGGTAACACCGGGTGCGTCATTCGAAGACACTATTCGTTATATCACCCAGCGCGGTGAGTACGGTGAAGTTGGCGATACCGAGACCTTTGTGAAAGAACGCGTAGACCGCGCACTCGCGTTTGAGCCGCACTATCTTGAGCGCGAACGAGAGAATGGACGATGGATCAGCATCGAGGGCTCTCCGCTCCCGGATGGAGGATGGGTTGCGGTCTATACCGACATCACCCGAACCAAACGGCAGGAAGATTTGTTGCGAGGCCGTTCAGAAGAGCTGTCTGATCAATTGTTGCAATATGCCGAGGAGCTTTCGGCCACCAACCGCAAGTTGGAATCCACTGTCATTGCGCTGGAGGAAACCAAGCGGCAATTGATCCAATCCGAGGCCCGTATGCGCCTGACGGCAGAAATGATGCCGGCGCATATCGCCCACGTTGGTCCAGATCGTCATTACACATATTCGAACCGCCGGTTGTCTTCGGTCATGCCCGGACGGCCTTCGAGTATTATTGGCGAACATATTCGCGACGCTTTGGGTGAGTCGTCGTATACGGCCATCAAACCGCATCTTGAGACGGCATTTGGCGGCAAGCCTTCGGTGTTTGAGTTCACCGACCTTGGCAGTACCCGCCGTATACGCGTTGCCTTTACCCCCGACAGCGAAGAGGGTCATCAGCGCGGGGTGTATATCTTGTCGATGGATATCACCGAGGAAACCCAAACTCGCGTGGCCCTGCAACACACCCGCAGACGCGAGATCGCCGCGCAAATGACCAGTGGGTTGGCGCATGATTTCTCCAACCTTTTGACCATCATTCTAGGTATGCAAAGCAAATTGCAGAAGATGCCTTTGGTAGAAGATGCGTCCAAACTGGTCGACGCAACATTGGGTGCCGCGCGGCGCGGTGGGACGCTTTTGAACCGGATCGCAGACATGACAGGACACCGCGCGCCAGAAATACAAGCCACCGATATGGTACCTTTTCTCGCCGACCTGCAGATACTGGCCGATCCAACACTGACCGAAGATGTAACGCTGAAGATTGAGAACACTATTCCTGACACGCCCCTGCTGGTGGATCCGGGTATGTTGCAGGATTCATTGGTCAATTTGATCTTGAATGCGCGCGATGCCTGCTCTGGGAAGGGTGCCATTTCAATTGATGCGCAACTGGTCAAAGACACATGGCTGCAATTCAAAGTATGCGACACTGGCACAGGCTTTTCGGACGAAGCCCTAAAACATGCACTGGATCCGTTTTTCACGACCAAGGGCGGTGATGGCTCGGGGCTGGGGCTTGCGATGGTGTATGATATGACCAAACTGGCAGGAGGCGAAGTTCGCATCGAGAACACAAATGTCGGCGGTTGTGTCACGTTGCGACTGCCTTTGCGGCGCGCTGTTGTGGATGCAACTCCGGGCTTGGTGTTGTTGGTCGAAGATAGCACTGAGTTGCGCGGCCTGTTTCGCGATATGTTGATCGATATGGGCCACTCTGTGATTGAGGCGGCCAGCGTCGACGAGGCCCGCACTCTTTTGACTGAAGTGCCGGACATTTCATTGCTGCTGTCGGACATATCCTTGGAAGGCAGTGGCACCGGCGTGGACCTGATTAACGCACTTCCCAGCGAAGCGGTGCCATCCTTTCTGATGACATCCCTGCCGAAGTCTGATCCGCTTTACATCCAAGGCGCAGCCCGTGCCCCGGTTCTATCGAAACCCTTTAGCGCCGAGCAGCTTGGCGCATTTTTGCATACGAGGTGACACTATGACTGCACCGCTTGTAACTATTCTCGACGATGAACCTGAAATCCGATCGATGCTGGCGGACGCGCTGGAAGATGCAGGGTTTCGCACAATGGGATTTGGTCGTGCGACCGAATTTGAGGCGGCGTTAAAATCAACCACACCCGATGTGTGTCTCGTGGACCTTGGTCTGCCCGACAAAGACGGGCTGACGTTGGTGCATCGACTGGCGTTGGAACAAGGGGCTTCGGTCATCATCATCTCGGGCCGGGCCCAAGTTCAAGATCGGATTACGGGTCTGGAACTGGGTGCCGACGACTATATCATCAAGCCATTCGATCCGACCGAGGTTGTCGCCCGTGTGCGCGCTCGTCTGCGCAAAGAACGCCCCGTGGCTCAAAGCGCCGGAAACACCGCGCAATTCAATGGATGGACCGCCTTTTTCGACCGCTACGTTCTAGAGGACGACGCCGGCGAAGAAGCCACGTTCAGTCATGCCGAAGGGGAAGTTCTGCGCCTGTTTCTGGAAAGCCCCAAACGTCTTATCAGTCGCGCGCATATGCAGGAAACATTGGGTGGTGCGGCTGGGGAAAGCTTTGACAGGGCGATGGATGTCCGCATTTCTCGCCTACGCACTAAGCTGCGCGAAGACCCGAAAAACCCGCGTCTTATTAAAACGATATACGGTGCAGGATACATCTTCTTGGGCGATGTAAAGTGGGTTTGAAGACTCTAGATTTAGAGTGAAGATCACCAAAACCACTAAATGTATGAATTTGTCACACATTATGTTACTCTCGTGCAAACGAGAGGAAAACATGGGTTATTTCGTAGTCCCCAGCCTTTGCGTTGGGCCTGCGTCTTCCTGGGGTGATCTAACACGCTCCCAGATAGTTCACTCCCGCTGCCCCTGCAGACCAGAAATGGCTGTGGGGGCCTTTTTGTCAGACCACAAACAGGACCGCAAAATGATCTACGCATATGTAAAACTGACTGTAACGAACCCAGACTCGCTCGCACAGTATCGCGAACTGGCTGCTGACGCATTGGCCAGTCATGGTGGAAAAGTTGTGCATGCCACCACCCACACCACAAGCCTTGATGGCACACCGGACATACCGGATGTCGCTGTGATCCTTGCTTTCCCTGACAAGGACGCTGCCTTGGCTTGGATTGATGATCCGGAACTGGTGGATATTCACAACCTGCGGCGCGGCGCGGGCAAGTCAGATATCTTGCTCTTGGGCTAAGTTAGTCTCTGAAATTGACCCTGTTGCACTGCGATTCACCTTGCAATAGGGTCACTATATGGCTGTCTGCATTCTCTATCGTCGCAAACGCGAAAGGCGTCCACGGTTCTACCGTGTGGAGATCGCCTATAACCTTTTCAACGAGATTTCCGTGATGCGCGAATGGGGGGTCAAAGGGTGTCCCGGCCGGGCGATGATCAACATCTATGGCAACTTGCGTGATGCTTCGGACGCCGCAGATGCGTTCCGAAATCGGGCGATGAAACGCGGGTATGCCCGCAATGACCGCGCTGTCATCAGCGCCTGAACGCTGATGACTTAGTTATCCCAAACCTTAGAACATCATCGCGGCGAAATCATTCTGCCGCGACTTGGGTTTCGACTTTCTCGACGCGCACGGCCGAGAATTTGAACTCGGGGATTTTGCCGTATGGATCGAGCGCCGGGTTGGTCAGGATATTGGCCGCCGCTTCGACGTAAGCAAAAGGCACAAACACCATATCTTCGGCAATCGCCCGGTCCGCACGCGCCATAATGTCAATCGATCCGCGACGTGTGGTCAATCGCACCAGATCACCCGGCTCAACACCCATCAGTTTCAAAGTGCGTGGGTTCAGCGAACAGTTGGCTTCAGGCTCGACCGCGTCCAACACAAGCGAACGGCGAGTCATAGACCCAGTATGCCAGTGTTCTAGCTGACGACCGGTGGTCATAATCATCGGATAGTCCGCGTCTGGCGCCTCGTCTGGAGGAATGACGCTGGCGGGCGTAAAGCGCGCGCGCCCATCGACGCGAGGGAAACCATCGCCAAACACAATCGCCTGACCAGGGTCAGTGGGCGACAGGGATGGGTATGTGACGCTTTCGGTTTTCAAGCGATCCCACGTGATATTGTCCAGAGATTTCATGGTCTTCTTCATCTCGTCAAAGACCTGAGACACATCCGTGTAATCCCAGTTCAACCCAATGCGTTGCGCCAGTTCAACCGTGATCTTCCAATCTTCGCGCGCTTCGCCGGGAGGCGTCACCGCAGGGCGCACACGCTGGACCTGACGGTTGGTGTTCGACACGGTGCCGTTCTTTTCATACAGCGTCGAGGCCGGAAGAATGATGTCGGCATAGTTCGCCGTCTCAGTCAGGAAGATATCCTGTACGACCAGCAACTCAAGCTTGGCAAAGGCATCACGCGCGTGCTCGACGTCCGGATCGGACATCGCCGGATTTTCGCCCTGAATATACATGCCCTTGATGTTGCCAGCATATGCTTGATCGACAATCTCGGTGACGGTCAGGCCTTTTTCGGCGCTAAAGTCGTCGCTGTCCCAGACATCTGTGAATTTTTCGCGGATCGAGTCGTCAGTGACCGATTGGTAGTCCGGCAAGAACATCGGGACCAGTCCCGCATCAGACGCGCCTTGAACGTTGTTTTGGCCCCGCAACGGGTGCAGACCTGCGCCGGGTTTACCTACGTTGCCTGTCATCAAAGCGAGAGAGATCAGACAGCGCGAATTGTCCGTGCCGTGAATGTGCTGACTGACGCCCATGCCCCAGAAAATCAGGCCAGCCTTGGCGTTGGCAAAGGTACGCGCGACGCGGCGGAGCTGTTCAGGGCTGACGCCACAAATCTCGCTCATCGCCTCGGGTGAGAATTGCGCCAGATGCTGTTTTTCAGCTTCCCAGTTTTCAGTAAATTTCTCGATATAGGCCTGCTCGTACAGGCCTTCTTCGACGATCACATGCATGATCGCGTTCAACATGGATACGTCCGCGCCGGGACGGAATTGCACCATTTCATCGGCAAAGCGACGCAAGCCAACGCCGCGCGGATCCATCACGATCAATTTGCCACCGCGTTTGGTGAACTGTTTGAAATACGTCGCAGCAACCGGGTGGTTTTCAATCGGATTACAGCCAATTGCGATCGCCACATCGGCATTTTCAATCTCGTTAAAGGTCGCCGTCACCGCACCCGAACCCACATTTTCAATCAACGCAGTCACAGAGGATGCGTGGCACAGGCGGGTACAGTGATCGACGTTGTTGTGCTTGAAGCCTTGGCGGATGAATTTCTGGAACAGATAGGCCTCTTCGTTGGTGCATTTGGCCGAGCCAAAGCCCGCAACCGAGCGGCCTCCGTGGGTTTCACGCAAACCAGACAGGCCGTTGGCTGCAAGGTCCATCGCCTCTTCCCATGTGGCCTCGCGAAAGTGCGTTGTCAGATTGCCGGGATCGACGTTCAAGCCCTTGGCAGGCGCGTCGTCACGACGAATCAACGGTTTGGTCAGGCGGTGCGCATGGTGGATGTAATCAAACCCAAAGCGCCCTTTTACACACAAACGGTTTTCATTGGCGGGACCATTCAGGCCCTCAACGTATTTAACTTTGCCATCTTTGACCTTGAGAGACACCTTGCAACCCACGCCACAGAACGGGCAGACGCTTTCGGTTTCGGAGTCAAAATCTTTGCTGTCGCCAACTTGGTTTTCATCAACAACGGTTGCTGGCATCAGGGCACCTGTTGGACACGCCTGCACACATTCGCCGCAAGCCACACAGGTCGACGCCCCCATCGGGTCCATAATGTCAAAAGTGGGATAGGCATCATGCCCACGCCCGGCCATGCCAATCACATCATTGACTTGCACTTCGCGGCAGGCCCGCACGCAAAGACCGCAGGAGATACAGGCGTCCAGACTAACCGACATCGCCACGTGGGAATCGTCCAACAGCGGAATGCGACCATCTTCCAGCTTTGGAAAGCGGCTTTCGGTGGCGCCAGTCAGGTCGGCCATATCCCACAGATGCGAGGCTTTATCGTGCGCCACGTCACGCTTGGGCTGATCTGCGACCAGCATTTCAACAACCATCTTGCGTGCACTTGTCGCACGGGCCGAATTTGTTGTGACGACCATACCGTCGGCGGGTTCGCGAATACAGGAAGCCGCCAGTGTTCGTTCGCCTTCGATCTCAACCATACATGCGCGACAGTTGCCATCCGGGCGATATCCCGGCGCAGGCTTGTGACACAAATGCGGAATCACGAGGCCCCGGCCATTGGAAACCTCCCAGATAGACTCTCCGGGTTGGGCAGTGACGGTTTCGCCGTCCAGCGTGAATGTGATGGTCTCGGACATGGATGTCTCCCTATTCCCGCGCAGTTTAACCCGGTCTTTCCATTTTACGAGTCGCCCATTCCGACAGGGCGTCGCCGATTTGCGCCAAGCGGGATGTGAAACCGACCCGACGTTTCCGATGTGACACGGGTGATTACCCCTTTTCTGACGACCCGTGCTGGCCTAATCAGAGAGGAATACAAAGACGAGGGTTTCATGCCGCATATCACTCTGGTCCGTCATGGGCAGGCCAATTCAGAAGCACGCGACGAAGAGAGCTATGACAAGTTGTCAGACCTTGGCCACCAGCAAGCCCGTTGGCTGGGCGTGCATATGCAATCCACTGGCGATCATTTTCAGCGGGTCTATAGCGGCACCATGGTGCGCCATATTGAAACCGCAGACGGCATCGGTGTGGATTTGCCGCCTATTCGCGATGAGCGTCTGAACGAAATTGCCTATTTCGAGCTATCGCAAAAAATGGAAGACCAGCACGGGCTTTTGGTTCCAACCGAGCGTGAAGGTTTTGTCGAACATCTGCCAAAGGTACTGCACGCTTGGCAGACAGGTCAGATAGAAAACCCGTCAGAAAGCTTTGAGCAATTTCACGAGCGCGTACAGGATGTCATTGCCGAAATCGCGGCGGGCCAAGGTCGCGCGCTGGTCGTGACGTCGGGTGGTTTTATCGGGATGGTGTTGCGGCAAACTCTGAATCTTGATGTATCAGGGTGGGCGCAAATGTGTCTGGCGATAATGAACACGTCAGTACATCGCTGGCATATGGTTCTGGATCGCCCGCTACTGACGCAATTCAACGGTGTGCCGCATCTGGAAACCCCAAATCGGCATTACGCGCAGACACATCTTTGATTTAGGTCGCCAATAGCACCAAAGGATCAGGCCGCTTGGTCGACGTGATCCTTGTGCACAAATTTGCAATCGCAATACGGGCATTCAACCCAGCCATGCTCGTTCGGCATTTGTAGCCAAACACGCGGGTGCCCACCTGCGCCGCCGTCACATGCAATTTTGTAGCTGTCCACGATTTTGATTTCTGGCGCTTGGGTTGTCATGTGGCGGTCCTTTTGGTTGTCGTACCGGGTGTCGTTCAGGTTGTTGTTCTGTGCCGGTTTCGGTATGCGCAAATATGAGCGATCCAACGCCCGGGGGCAAGAGCAGCCATGACACAGAACGCAATCGAGATCAGGGCTTTGAAAAAGACCTATCGTGGCGGTCGCGGCGAACCCGAAAGACACGCCTTGAACGGCATTGATTTGGATATTCCAGCCGGGTCAATATTTGGCCTTCTGGGGCCCAATGGAGCCGGCAAATCCACTATGATTAACATTCTTGCCGGGCTGGTCACCAAGACCTCTGGTGGTGTCAAAATCTGGGGATTTGATCAGGATGAAAACCCGCGCCAATCGCGCGCAGCGATCGGGGTAATGCCGCAGGAATTGAACCTTGATCCCTTCTTTTCGCCCCGCGGCGCGCTTGAGGTTCAGGCCGGCCTATATGGCGTTCCGAAAGCTCAACGGCGTAGCGATGAAATCCTTGAAATGGTTGGGCTTTCTGACAAAGCCGACGCATATGCCCGTACCCTATCCGGAGGGATGCGGCGGCGTCTATTGCTAGGAAAGGCGTTGGTGCATCAACCCCAAGTGCTGGTGTTGGACGAACCTACCGCAGGGGTAGATATTGAGTTGCGACAAATGCTGTGGGCCAACATTCGCAAGCTGAATAAAGAGCGCGGCATGACCATTATTTTGACCACGCATTATCTCGAAGAAGCCGAAGAGATGTGCGACGAGATTGCGATCATCAATCAGGGTACTCTTATCGCCCGCGACAGCACTGAAAATCTATTGGGGCAGATCGATTCCAAGACTTTGGTGATTGACCCGATTGCGGCCCCGGACAGGTTGCCTAAGGCAAATGGGATTGACGTTGAACAGCGCCCTGACGGGACCTTGGCCTTTACCTATCAAGCCCACAACACCACGGCGGAAGAAGTTCTGAACGTCGTGCAGTCCGCGGGCATTCGCATTCGCGATGTAAAGACAGAGCAAACGGACCTTGAAGACGTATTCCTGAAATTGACCAGTTCGCGTTAGGGTCAGTCTATCTTCAACCGAAAACAATTGTTGGCGGCAGACCGGACATGCACATAGGCCACCCCTGCGTGCTCTAAGATTTCTTGGGCCTTTGATTCTACTTCCGCACAAGCCACGACTGCGCCCGTGCCGTAGACAATTCTATCCGTCTGCGAATATCCCCGGAGCAGTAAGTCAGGTGTGTCTTCCATAATCTCTGGACGGGCACCTGCTGTCTGTGGAGCAGAACACTTGTCAGCACATAGAAAAACTGGTCCGGTTTCGGCGTAGGGTTGGGTTTGTGGAAAGGGTCGATGCGCCAGCACAAGCATGTCCTCACCTTCGGGAATGTACCGCAAACAATGACGGCAGGGATTGCCGCCGCCGTCCGACTTGGTCCGCTCGGGGAGATTGCCATAGGCGTCACATTCACCTGCTTGGTACGCGCGGGCCTGTTCGGTTGGAATTGCGTGATACTTCAGCATTGTACATCCTCATCTTACTGAGGGTGTAGTGCACATAAATCAGTAGTTAGCCGACCCGTTTCCTGCGCAATCAATCTGCAAACAGATGTTTGGTGCTGGCAATCTTTTCTGCCACATCAGATTCGATGGACAAGAAATCTTCTAACGTGGCCACATGTTGGGCCTTGCCGTCCACCTGCCGCATGCGCACGTGGTTTTCAAAATTGGCATCGCGAATGCGATCACTTTCGAACGCCATATCCTGACGAATAGTCGGCAAAAGCCGCTGGATGGTCTCAGCCGGAGTATGTGGGCCAGCCAATCCAATTCGCGAGGCGTGACCAACCAAGAAGTCGTCCGGGAAAGAACATTCAATTTCCAGAAGCCGCGTGTCAGAGCGGTCTCCGAAAAAGTCATGCATCAGATCAAGGGACGAGGGATCCAAGCAGATCAAAAGGCGGTTGGTGTCATAGTAATCAAACAACATCCGAGTCAAAGCCCGCCGGTGACGCGTCCGTTTGCTTAACGTGGCCTGCGTGCCCCCCAGATCAGGTAGTGGCGTGCCCTCTTCATTGAAGAGATATGCAATCGCAGGTATTCCAGTTTCGGTGTGAATCTTGTCGAGAAGACGTTTGGCGACGTGCCACTTCTTGCACACAATAATCAGCAATTCGCGATCCCGGCCCAAAGTCGACTCGGTTTCCCAGAACCGGCTTGCGAAACGACGCCCGATACGCCCACGTCCTGTGAGGAACTTGAACAGGCTCGGACCTTCTGCCGAAATCTGGAAATTCACACCACTGGAGGCAAACAGTTTCCCCAATCGATCCTTAAGCTCTTCTGCTTCTGGGCTGATTTTACGAGCGAACAAAAAATCCTGACTAAGCAAGAGATCGTAGTGATCGTTGTAAAAGGTCAGTGGCATTCCGTAGTCAGTGAACATCAAAAACGTCAGAGTACGTGTGCGAATTTCTTTTTCGGGAATAAGGTGACGCACCAGTGTCTGAAAGAAGGTCTCGTCTGGAATCCAAGTGGTTTTGAAAAACCGCATCACGTCTTTGCGTTTGCGGGTGAAATCCAAAATGCCCTCAACCGTGCGACGCCGCAGACACCACCACTGGGAGCCAATTTGCACTTGAATGTCATCGGGAATCTTTCGGGTGATACCCAGCTTGCGCTGCAAATTGAAGGACAGGTAGAACAACCATTTGCGCGTACGTTCATTAAAGAAGTGACGGTAGATCAGCCGCTCTTCCTTGAAACCAGTTTTGATCCAGTTGCTTTCAAAGTAATCAAAGCTCTCGATGAAATCGCAGTCGTTGTTATCAAGATATTCGTGAATAAAGTCGGCTGTTTTGATCGGCTGACAATCGCCAGACAGCATATAAAAGTGGGTTGCTCTTGGAAATCGCTTTACCGCGGCCTCAACAGCGTAAAGCGTAGCCTGCACCAAAGACCATTCTCCCCAACCGCATTTGATGCGCTTCACAGCGAAAGCCACATTGGGATTGTCACGAAGCGCCGTGTGAATCATCTCAAAAAACGCGGGATTTGCACGCGCGTCGAAGTGGATAGAGATGTAATCACCGGCCGCGGTCAGGCGCTCGGCTTGCTTAATGACCGCCTCTGGATCCTTGTGACACAACAGAATGAAGGCGATTCTTGCCATATTGGAAACTAAAACCTTACTTTCGTACTATTGTTTATCTAGATAATGATGAACGGGCGTTGAATAAACAGACTTTTTTTGCTTTTTTGTAGGCAGCACAAACTGTGGCCGAATTGTTGAGCCTCAGAATTGATGGAGGCGTTATTATATGGGCTTTCCCGGCACCTGGATGACCGAGAGCGAAAGTGTTGTTTACCGAGTTGTACCAAAGTGCGCTTGCTCGACGATTGGGCAGATCATGTACTATTCGGATCACGGCGAATTTTTTGACGGCGATATTCATGACGCGTCAGGCGGATTGCATAAATGGGCGCTTGAAACCAGTCAGGCGGCGATCACAAAGAATGTGCGATCTCATTCGTCTTATGCCTTCACCTGCGTGCGCAATCCTTACACGCGCATTCTGTCATCGTTCTTTGACAAAATCTGCGGCATCCAACGCAACGGCAAACGGTATCGAGGCAATCTTGTTCCAACGCTGATCCAAAAATACGGAATCGAAGTGGGTGGCGATGACGGCAAGCAAGAGTTTGACCAAATCCAAAGTTTCCGACGGTTTCTTTTGTTCGCGCGAGACACCATTCGTTGGCGTCGCCCGATGGACCCTGACATTCACTGGTCAGCGATGTCCGGTCATGTGTCGACATTCATCGTAAATGGCGGGACATACGACAACATTTTCTTCACCGAGAAGTTCAATGAAGGCATGCAACAAGTGCTGGATGGAATCGAAACGGAACATACTGTCGATTTGGCGAACATCCCTCGATTTAACGAATCCGAAGGCCACGGCCCCAAACGCGCCCATCCTGTGGAAGACTATTTTGACGATCTGTCGATGCATCTGGTCTATGAAATCTTCAAACGGGATTTTGATTTGTTCAAATATGATTCTCAGGACCCATCAAACAAATTTCCGATTGGTGAAATTGATCTCGACGAAGTGCATGCCAAGCTGGGCGACTGATCTGGTTTAAACTCCGTTACGGAACTCTCGACAAATCCCGGTCAGGCGTCAAAGCTGATCGGGATTTTTGTTTGGAGAGCCTCGCTATGATTTTTTATGATTGTTCAACCGCGCCCAGCCCCCGGCGGGCCCGCATGTTCATTGCGGAAAAAGGCGTCACAGTTGAAACCCGCGAGGTTTCGATTGCCAAGGGTGAGCAGCTGACTGCGGAATTCAAAGCCATCAATCCAAGCGCAACCGTGCCAGTATTGGTGACAGACAGTGGTCTTGCTCTGACCGAAAACCTTGGCATCGCGGCCTATCTCGAGGCTCGGCATCCTACCCCGCCCTTGATGGGCTCCACGCCTGACGAAAAGGGCGAGATTTTAATGTGGAACGCCATTGCCGAGGGTCAGGGTGGGATACCAGTGGCGGAAGCTTTGCGAAATTCAAACCCGCATATGAAGGCGCGCGCGATCCCGGGACCAGAGAACTTTGAACAGATCCCTGAGTTGGCAGATCGTGGTATGCGCCGCATTGCCCTGTATTTTGACAAGCTTGAAAGCCACTTGAACGGACGCAATTTCATTGCAGCGGATCACTTTACGCTCGCAGACATCACAAACTTTGTGTTTGTCGATTTCGCCCGAGTTGTAAAAATGCGCGTTGATGCAGACCGTCCGAACCTGTTGCGGTGGTATGAGACGATAAAGGCGCGACCATCTGCGAATACCTAAAACCAAGAGAAGCACCGGAAGGCCAATCAGGCCCTCCGGCTAGCGAAACACGCCACACTCGTCAGATGGAAAGCGCTGTGACACCAATCAAACTAGCTGGGATTATGATGCCACTTTCCGACAAGAAAATTTCATGAGATGGGTCAGGGTGAAAGGGCAATCACGTGAAGTGCACGGAATTGACGTGAATGGCACTCATGTAGCCCTTTTGAATCCAAGAGTTGCCTAGGCACGTGTCTCATAATCTGGCGACATGAGCGCCGATGAAAAAACATGGCTATTTCAGAACGTTGGACTACCAAAAAAAGGCCCGGATCAAGTCCGGGCCAAGTCCAACAGGGAGGTGCATACCATTACCCGGATATGCGCGGGGTCTTCAAAACTGCTTGTATTACGTAGGGTAACGCAACTCGTTGATCCACATCAAAGCATCTATGACCATGCACCATAAGTGTTGCGAAATTGTTTCATTGCCCAACTCGCTTACGCCACAAGTCGGTATCCACCAGATTCAGTGATGAGTAGACGGGCATTTGACGGGTCAGGCTCAATCTTTTGCCGCAGGCGGTAAATATGTGTCTCAAGCGTGTGGGTGGTGACGCCTGCGTTATAACCCCAAACTTCGTGCAACAGCACATCACGTGCCACAACGCCTTCGGTTGCACGATACAGGAATTTCAGGATGTTGGTTTCCTTCTCGGTCAACCGGATTTTCTTTTCATCCTCTGTGATCAACAGCTTCATGGATGGCTTGAATGTGTATGGTCCAAGTTGGAAAACCGCGTCCTCGGATTGCTCGTGTTGACGCAGTTGCGCACGGATACGCGCCAGCAGTACCGGAAACTTGAACGGCTTAGTCACATAGTCATTAGCGCCAGCATCAAGACCCAAAATCGTATCCGAATCCGTGTCATGACCCGTTAGCATAAGCACCGGGCATTTGACGCCTTGTTTGCGCATCAGGCGACACAGCTCGCGTCCATCCGTATCAGGCAGACCGACATCTAGTATCATCATGTCGTACAAACCCTCTTTGGCCTTCACCATGGCCTCGGCGCCGTTCGCAGCCTCGAACACGTCGAAATCCTCGGTCATTACCAATTGTTCGGAAAGCGCCTCGCGTAGATCATCGTCATCATCCACCAAAAGGATCTTTTTTAGTTGAGCCATGAGGGCCTCCTGTTGTCATTCTTTTGTTCTCTTTGTTTACCATTTGGTTCTACGTCACGTTTGAGACAAGAATTGCTGCAATTCTCTCACGCGGTCGTGTAATCGCATGGCCAAATGTTTCATATTGCTACAAACAGGGCTACATCTGCCGCTCCAGTCCAGAGGATCTTATGAGTTTTGCACCCAACATCGTAGAACGCCTAGCCCGAGCCCGCTCGGACTTGCGTATGGGCGTCCCGATCTTGCTAACCGGAGGTGGCCAGACTGCGTTGGTTTTGGCCGCCGAAACTTTGGACGCAGCACGCTTGGCATATCTGCGCGCTCTTGAAGGGGTGCCGGTTTTAGCAATTACGGCGCGGCGTGCGGAAACCCTCAAGGCGCGCGCCTATGACGGTGACCTTGCCCGAATTGAGGTGCCGTTCACGGCTGACCTGGCATGGTTGCTTGGAGTTGCCGATCCATCTGACGACCTAAACAAGCCTATGAAGGGGCCGCTCAGTGCACAGCGTGACGGGAATGCGTCCATTCATCGATCGGCTATCCGCATTACCAAGTCTGCGCGATTATTACCTGCGGCCCTTGTGTTGGACATGCCAAATGGCATTTCCTTTGCCTTGGAAAACAGTCTGACAGTGATCCCGATTGACCTGGCAGCACCCCATTTAGAGACCACCAGCCCGCTTCATCCTGTTGTGCATGCCCGCCTGCCTTTGGACGCGGCAGAGGCCGGAAGGCTGCACATCTTCCGGCCTGAAGACGGCGCTGAGGAGCATTACGCCATCGAGATCGGACGTCCCGCGCGGGATAAACCTGTGTTGACTAGGCTGCATTCAGCTTGCTTCACTGGCGACGTTTTAGGCAGTCTAAAATGCGACTGTGGCCCGCAATTGCGTGCGGCACTGGGGCAGATGGGGCATGAAGGCGCCGGTGTTTTATTGTACCTCAATCAAGAAGGACGCGGGATTGGATTGGCCAACAAGATGCGGGCCTATTTCCTTCAGGATCAAGGGTTTGACACAGTGCAGGCCAATCATAGGCTTGGATTTGAGGATGACGAGAGAGACTTTCGAATTGGCTCTAAAATACTGAAAGAAATGGGATTTTCATCAGTGCGACTGCTGACCAATAATCCACGAAAGATCTCGATGATGGAAAATGCGGGCATCAGCGTAACGGAACGCGTTGCCCTGAAGGTGGGCGAAAACCAGCACAACAAAGCCTATCTGGCGACCAAGGCTGCAAAGTCAGGTCATCTGTTGTGAGCCTCAATGACATGGTTCTGACCCCAACAGGATTGCGATTTTGGGGTCATAAGTTTCCCTGTACGACTGGTCGAGGGGGCATCCGTTCTGACAAGCAAGAGGGCGATGGTGCGACCCCTGTTGGGGTGCATACTGTTACGGGTTTGCTGTACCGCCCGGATCGTCTGTCCAAACCCGCACCTTGGGCGATCGCCATTGGCAAAGACGATTTATGGTCTGATGCCAGTGGTGATAAATCCTACAATCTAATGGTGCGTGCACCTTATGCGCCAAGCCACGAAAGCCTGAGACGTGCCGATCCTTTGTATGATTTGGTGCTTTTGACAGATTGGAATTGGCCAGATGCACAACCGGACAAAGGGTCAGCCATATTCCTGCATCAGCAACGCAGGCCAGGATATCCCACTGAGGGGTGCATTGCTTTTTGTCGCAAACACATTCAATGGATAGCCAAACGCGCCGTTCCCGGTACACGCCTGATTGTAAAAGAATAATTCCCGCTTAGCCGTAGTCACGCGCGCCAAAAATGGCCGAGCCGACGCGCACATGGGTCGCCCCTAGTGCAATTGCGCTTTCAAAATCGCTGCTCATACCCATCGATAGGCCTGACAGCCCATTGCGTTCGGCAATCTTTGCGAGCAAAGCGAAATGTAGCGAAGGCTCTTCTTCGGCGGGTGGAATGCTCATTAGACCCTGAATGGGCAAATCCATCTTGCGGCACTCAGCAATGAATGCGTCTGCATCACGGGGAAGAACGCCAGCTTTTTGCGGCTCTTCTCCGGTGTTGACCTGAATAAACAGGTCAGGGCAATTGCCAATCTCTTGCGCCAGGCGCGCCAGTGTATTGGCCAGCTTTGGTCGATCCACAGAATGGATCGCCTCGAATAGCTGCATGGCTTGACGGGCTTTGTTGGTTTGAAGCGGGCCAAGCAGGTGCACCGCCACATTGTCATACTGAGCGCGGAAGTCGGGCCATTTCCCAGCGGCTTCCTGCACCTTGTTTTCTCCAAACAAGCGATGCCCCTGATCCAAAACGTCGCTTACCCGTTCGTTAGGTTGCACTTTGGAAACTGCAATCAAATGCGTCGACCCCACATCACGCCCGGCTTTTTCTTCGGCCTTGTGGATGCGGGTGGTGATTTCAGCAAGCGACATGCGGGTCTCCTGAGTTCTTAGGCTTTCGCGCACTTGAACATGAACGGCACGCAAAAGAAAAGGGCAGGTCCTAAGACCTGCCCTCTCATTAGGTTGTTTCAGTTCTAAATTAGAACGAGAAACGAAGACCCAGATCGGCGCGTGTGTTACCGGCCAGATCAGCTACACCACCTTCGAGGAAAGTGCCGCCGCCCATGCGGTGTTGGAAACCAATACCGATGTTTTCGTCGCCGCTAGTTCCCAAGCCTTCGTCGTGGTTCAAGTAACCGCGGATGAATGTTGAAGAACCAACTTGGTAGTTACCAGCGATACCGTATTTCATGTCGCCATCGTTGTCGGCGATTTGGAATGCACCGTCAAAGTTGCCCCATGTGCCGCCAACTGTACCGGCCCAAGAAGTGTCACCAGCTTTATCGGAATCTTGAGCACCCAGTGCGAACGTGTAGTTGCCCATGACGTAGGACACAGACAGAGCTGAACGCTCTTCGTAGTTCTCACCATTGCCTTGACCGCTCCAAGAATGCGACAAGTGTACGCCCCAGTTACCGGAAGCCCAGATAATGTCCATACCTTGCGAACCAGCGTTACCCGATGTGTATGCGTCTGCGCCGAAGTTATAAGCAACGTTGCCATAACCCAAGCCAGTCAGACCGATCGAGCCAGTGTACATGCCAGGCATGTTCTCGATAGCACCCAGAACTTGACCAACAGACACAGTGAATGCGCCCGAAGTCACCCAGAAACGTGGTGTGTTGAAACCAGCTGTTCCAGCCAAGCCTTGGCTTGCTTCGTGACCGTCGGCTTGGTAGCGGATTTGTGCGCCAAACGACAGACCGTTATCGGATTCTGCAGTTGCAGTAACAACCAGACGAATACGTGTAGTCAACTGCGTCACGGAATCGGAAGGTGCTTTTACACTAATTGCGTCTACTGCGGCTTGATCTGCGGCAGCCGCAGCATTAGCAGTAGCGGCAGCAGCAATCTCTGCACCTGTTACCGTACCAAGTGCTGTATTAGTCGCGACTAATGCATTGGCGGTCGCTGCAACTCCAGCTGAAGTAGTAGCAGTTGCTTGTGCAGCAGTGATTTGTGCAGCAGTACCTGTACCTGTAGTGCCGTCAGTGGCGGCATCGTAGCGGATACCAAAACGGCCAAGGCCGCCGAAAGTTACGTCTGCAGCGGCAACACCGGCGGTTGCGACTAGAGCAGTCGTAGCGAAGAGAACTTTTTTCATAGTTTTTCCCTCGGAATTTTCAATTCATGCGCCCAAGCCGGTGAATCCGAAATGGGTATGAGGGTGTTTCGCTCGATTAGGGGTCTCATTGCAAGCATACGACGTGGCATCCGAGTAAAGCCGTTAAATATGGTGCAGGGATGCCACAGTTTGGGGCGTCATCACGCGCTTTGGCAAAAAGAAGCCTATAGATACATAAGTCACTTACATATTTCATTGGAAAGGCAACCCACCATGACGCGCGCCATCCATCCTTGCTGTTATGACGAAAAACTCACATGCCACCCTATTGGGCAGTCAGACCCTAAGCTGCGCACCCATATATAGCCTTGCTCAAACGCACTTGCTTGGCTAGGACATATGAAAGCGATGATCTGGGCAAGAGAAATGAAGCAGCGTAGCGTTTTTGAAATACTAGCAATGTGCATGGCACTCGTGATGTTGTCATCCTGTAGCAAGAATAAATCCAGCGGCCCAGGAGACGCTGATGCGTACCTTAATCGCGCAGATGTCGGGAACCCAATAGAAAACACCCAGATGACAGGCACCAAAAGCGGATCAACGATTTGGGATATGTTTGCCCCAAATAATTCTGACATTACCGTGCGTGTGAATAAGTACATTTGGACCGCGTCGCTGGAAGTCCTTGATTTCCTTCCTGTACAATCAGTCGATCCATTCTCAGGCGTGATTGTGACAGGGTATGGCACACCACCGGGTGGTGGACGGTCATATCGCGCAACTGTGTATGTCCGTGATCCATCCCTTGATGCGCGCACGTTGCATGTCGCCATGCAGACACGTGGCGGATCACCAGTTTCTCCTGCGACAGTCAAAGCCGTAGAAGATGCGATCCTGACACGTGCACGCCAATTGCGAATTGCCGACGGAAAGTTGTGATCTTTCCACCTAAGTAAGGTGGTTCCTACATCGTAAACTTACCCGGCTGCATCCCGGCCAATCGATCGATCCATGCGAGTTGCTGCGGCAAACAAACCTGTTTCAGGTCATATTTTG
>ERZ1046740.1153-NODE-1153-length-19231-cov-4.598561_pt1 | contig 19231 bp, 18 predicted proteins | sample MGYA00383093_ERZ1046740 | MGnify/ENA primary metagenome ERZ1046740 (study PRJEB29581, sample SAMEA5548363) | metagenome | biome: marine; feature: coastal; material: water | depth 25 m | study: Short-term variability in the microbial, nano- and picoplankton... | reverse complement strand
TGCAAATGGTCATCGAACAATCAGTTGAGAATGTTGTCGACACCATTCCGATCGACGGCAACGACCAACCAATCATCGGCGTCCGTGAAGCAACTTCGACAATCAGCGTTAAGGACGGTCAAGTCGTTGTGCTCGGCGGCTTGCAAGAAAACAAAGGAACTGATAGCAATAACTACTTCCCAATCGTTGGGCGACTGCCTCTAGTTAAAAACATATTCGGTGGATCAACTAACGATTATGACCGCACAGAAATTATCATTTTCATCCGTCCGACGGTCTTACAGACGCCAGAAAAAGCTGATGCTGTCTCCAGTGTCTATATTGAAGGCGCAGCCGAAACTGAGGTAATCAAAGAATATATCGAAAGCAGCACGACAGCCGACATCTATCTGGAAGGCAGCAAGTTCGAGAAAGCAGCGTCCAAAGCGGTCATTGAAACGTCGGCTCCCCGCTCGCTTCGCCGCACACGCTAAAGTAGACTACGAATCATGTTCACACAGAACACCGCAGTTTTTTCCAACCGGTCCAGTCGAGGCACCCTGCCGCGCCGACTGCTCTCGTTCGGCCTGCTCGCCAGCATTGCCACGCTCTGCAGCGCCGCGTCCAACCTCGAGAGTAACAGCCCCTTTCTGCCGCCGGGCTACAATACCGCCAAGCCGGCGCCGCCCAAGCCAGTCCCGCAAGCCAATGGTCCGCTCTCCAGAGAACTCGAATTCCGCGGTGTGGTTCAAATGGGAGGCAGCTACCAGTTCAGCCTATTCAACAAAAAGGACAATCGCGGCTACTGGATCCCCGAGAATGGCAGCGAGAGCGGTATTAGCGTGCGTAACTTCAATCTCGATGCAATGCGCATCACGGTGACTCTCAATGGGCGCACCGAGCAGCTCACGCTGATGAACGCAACCGACAGCCCGCTGCCGGTCGCCAGGACGGCTCCGACCGCAGCCAAGCAGCCCAAGCAACCGAAAATTCCGGGCCTGAATACCTCGAGTAAGAAACCGAGTTCAAGCAGCCGCGTCATCCCGCGTCGACGCGTCATTCTGCCGAAGAAGTAAGTGCGACTGCGACACGTAGCGCGACCGCGATAGCGGTTGCATCTGTCCGGCGCGGCGCGGTTGGCTGAGGCAAACGACTATCATCGTCGTGCGACAGAGAACGTAGCGCGACCGCGATAGCGGTTGCACCCTCCCCCTGGCGAACAACCACGCTAGAACGCGTCGTCCCCCCGAACCATCATTAGTCCGAGTCCGCGACGGCCGTCACGATCACGCTGGCGTGTATCCCCAGCCCGCGACCGACGTCGTTCAGCTGTTCGCCGGTGGTCGCCGTGATGCAGACATCGGACACCTCCAACGCGAGCAAACCGGCAACCGATTCGCGCAAGGCGATCACCTTCGGATCAATTTTCGGCCGCAAACATTCCAACACAATGGACACATGCGTGAGGCGCCAATCGCCCAAACTTTCCAGCGCGACGGCTAAATACGCTTTACTATCGGTCACCCCGCGGCGGCACATGGCGTCCGCCACTGCACCAATCACGGTCACCCCGGTCACCCCGCTGATCGCATCGGTGACGGCATGCAGGATAACATCCGCATCACTGTTACCGGACAACGCGGGGGCATCGTCAAAAACGACACCCCCGAGTATAAACGGCTTGTCCGAATCGCCTTCAACAAAGCGATGGCTATCGAGGCCAAGTCCGGTTTTAACCTTCACGGCTTAAAGTTCTGGGAAGAAACGTGCTTTTTCAGCAGCAGCCGACTCCGGGCTATCCGAAGCATGGACAACGTTACGCATCATGTCGGTGCCCAAATCACCGCGAATGGTACCCTTCGGCGCCTCCTTGGAATTTGTCGGCCCGAGCAGCTCGCGCACCTTGGCGATCACATCGTCGCCGCGAAGGATCATCGGCATCACCGGACGCGAGCTCATGAACGCTTCGATCTCGGGAAAGAACGGTAAATCCGCAACGTGTGCATAGTGCTCACGAAGAATCGGACCGTCGAGTTGCACCACCTTGGAGGCAACAATCTCGAAGCCAGCATTTTCGAAGCGTGTAATGACCTCGCCTGCAATGCGTTTTTCCATGCAGTCGGGTTTGAGGATAATCAGTGTTTCTTCCATAAGTCTCTTTGTAAAAGCGTCATCGAATGCCGCAGCAGGCGTGTGATGACAAGGCTAAAGCGTCACTTCCGCCTCCACCGGGTTGCGCAAGCAACCGATGCCGGTGATCTCGATCGCCACCTCGTCGCCCATTTTTAGGAAACGCGACGGATCCGCAGCTATGCCGACCCCCGCAGGCGTGCCCGTTAAAATGACCGTCCCCGCCTGCAAGGTCGTACTGCCACTGAGAAAGGCAATGATCTGCGCCACACTGAAAATCATGTCGCCGGTATAAGACTCCTGTACAATGCGCCCGTTCAGCATGGTGCGCAGCGGTAAGATCTGCGGATTTGGAATCCGGTCGGCCGTCACCAGAATCGGTCCCAGCGGACAGAAGGTATCAAAGCTCTTGCCCTTCACCCATTGCCCGCTGCCATGAAACTTCTGCCAATCGCGCGCACTCACATCATTCGCGCAGGTGTAGCCCAACACATAGTCCAGTGCCTCATTCGCGGATACATTCTTACAGTCCCGCCCGATCACCACCGCCAACTCACACTCGTAATCCACCTGATCACTATGCAAATGACGCGGCAATAGGATCGGGCGATCCGGGTCCAGCACGGAACCGGGGCTCTTCATAAACACCACCGGGTGCTCCGGCAACTCAACTCCCATCTCCGCAGCGTGCCCGGGGTAATTCAAACCGATCCCGTAGATTACCGTCGGCACCACCGGCGCCAAACGACGCACCGGCTGTAGCAGTACATCCGACTGTCGAAAGTCCCCATAAATATCGCCCTCCAGAAGAAACACACGGTTCCCTGCCTCGTAGCCATAACAAATTTCGCCATCCACATTTTCGACTCGAACGATTTCCATAAAACGCACTGTTTAGAAGTTCACAATTTCTTCAAATTTTTTCTTGCGCTAGTGAACTCGGGAACCTTTATTTCCGCCTTCCCAACACGGGGGCTTAGCTCAGTTGGTTAGAGCGCATCCTTGACATGGATGAGGTCGCAGATTCGAATTCTGTAGCTCCCACCATTTTTAGCCCGTCGCACTTTTTTAAGTCGGCGGGCTTTTTTGTGTCCGAGTCTGCCATCGCGAATGCTCATCTACGATGGTCCGGTCCTTCGGCCGGTCTTGTCGTCGCTGCGCTCCTCGGAACAACTTCTGTAGCTCCCACCATTTTTAGCCCGTCGCACTTTTTTAAGTCGGCGGGCTTTTTTGTGTCCGAGTCTGCCTGCTTCCCAGTCATCCACCGTGAACCTTTTTAATGCCTCGCGCCTATTCGCGTTGATTAACGGGTATTTAGGGTTTGAATCTGCCGTACAATGCCCAACACGCAGAAAGAAATCGCCCAGCTACGTGCCGAAATCGAAAAGTACGACCGCCTGTACTACAAGGACGCCACTCCGTGCATTGATGATCAGGCCTATGACCGCCTGAAAGCGCGTCTGGCGGAACTGGAAGCCGCGAACCCGGAGTTTGATTTCGGTGACTCCCCCACTCAATCGGTCGGGGATGACCGCTTGGAATCGTTCGAAAGCTATAAGCATCGCAAGCCGATGCTCAGTCGCGACAATACCTATAGCCAGGAAGAGCTGATCGAGTTCGGCCGCCGCTTGGAAAAGCGTTTTCCAAATGAAACGCTCAACTATCTGGTCGAACCCAAGATCGACGGCGTTGCGGTGAGTCTGACCTACGAAAACGGTCACTTCGTGCGCGCAGTGACGCGCGGCAATGGCACGGAGGGCGATGACATCACCCAAAACGTGCGTCACATCGGAGGTCTGCCCCGCCAGATCGATGGCGCGCCCGCTATCCTCGAAGTGCGCGGCGAAATTTACATGCTGCACGATGAATTCGAGCGGATCAACGCAGTCCGTGAATCCGAAGACCATCCACTCTACGCCAATCCCCGCAACCTCGCGGCGGGCACCATTAAATTACTCGATCCCGCCGAAGCGCGCGCGCGGCGGCTCGACATCGTGCTCTACGGAGTCGGCGCGTGCGAACCATCCCGCTACTTTAGCCATCAAGCCGAGATCCAGAAGAAGTTAAAACTTTGGGGCTTCGCGGTGCTGGAAAAACTCTGGCTGGCCGATGGCATCGAACAGGCGTGGTCCTGTATCGAAGAACTTGATACGCTGCGGCAGAAATTCAGTTACCCGACCGATGGTGCGGTGGTGAAACTCGACGATTTCCGTTTGCAAGACGAAGCCGGCTTCACAGCCAAAGCACCGCGCTGGGCGATCGCCTATAAGTTTGAGGCCGAGCGGGCCGAGACCCTGCTCAAGGAGATCAGCCTGCAGATCGGACGCACGGGGGCAGTGACCCCGGTCGCAATCTTAGAGCCTGTTCAGCTGGCGGGCACCACAGTTTCCCGCGCCACGCTGCATAATGAGGACGAAATCAGCCGAAAGGACATTCGCCCCGGAGATACAGTTCTGGTGCAGAAAGCGGGCGAGATCATCCCGCAAGTGCTCGGCGTGATCGCAAGCAAGCGTCCGGCCGACAGCCAGCCTTTCGATTTTGGCACACATTTAAAAGAGCTCGGCATCGAAGCTGAGCGCGATCCCAACGAAGCGGTCTGGCGTATCACACGCTCCGACGATCCGATCCGCCAACAGCGCGCACTTCAGCACTTTGCCAGCCGGGCCTGTATGGATATTGAGAACCTCGGCGAGGCTGTCGTCGAACAACTCGTATCGCGTGGCCTCGCTCAAACGCCGGCCGATCTCTATACACTCAATGCGGCGCAACTCCTGGAACTGGATAAATTCGCGGAAAAGTCCGCGAACAACCTGCTCGCTGCGTTGGAGGCGAGTAAGGGGCGCGAACTGTGGCAATTGATTCACGGGCTCGGCATCCCGCATGTCGGCAAACAATCCGCCAAAGACCTCGAAGCCCATTTCGACTCGCTCGATTCGATTGCAAGCGCAAGCGAGGAACAATTAGAGGAAGTTGACGGCGTCGGTTCGATCATGGCACAAAGCCTGCACGCATGGTTCGAAAATACAGACAACGATGCGCTCATCAAACGCCTCCGTGAATATGGTCTCAATTTTCAGTCCGCGCGCAACGAAACCGTCAATGGTGTATTGGTCGGCAAAATCTTCGTCCTTACCGGATCATTGCCGAACCTCACACGCAGCGAAGCCAGCGTGATGATCGAAAAAGTCGGCGGCCGCACCAGTTCAAGCGTCAGCAAGAAAACAGACTATGTGATCGCCGGCGAAGCCAGTGGCTCCAAATACGCCAAAGCGGTGAAGCTCGGAGTCTCGATTTTGGACGAGCCCGCGTTTCTTGAATTAATCAGCAAAAGTTAATTCAGAATACGCTTGAATAAGCCCACCTAATTTGGTGTTTATTTGAGATAAGTTTTTATTATGAACCTTGACGCCATCAATCTACTGCTGCTCAACCAGCCGCTCATCACACTGTTCGCAATCATCGCGACGGGGCTGTTATTGGGAAATATCACGATTAAAGGGATCAACCTCGGAAGTTCCGGCGTGCTATTCACGGCGCTGCTCGCGGGCCATCTGGGCTACAAGATCCCCGGTGGCGTGGGCACATTGGGACTGGTGCTGTTCGTGTATTGCGTCGGCATCGGCGCAGGGGCGCGCTTCTTCGCCTCGGTCGCGCGCGAAGGTGCCACGCTGGCCAAGCTGGCGCTGGTAATCGTGGCCACGGGCGGCGCGATCACCTGGGCGGGCGCGAAGCTGCTCGATCTACCCGCGGATCTGGCGACCGGTATTTTTGCCGGTGCGCTGACCAGCACGCCGGCACTGGCCGCCGCGACCGAGGGGCTAAAAGAAGGTGCCTCCGGAGTCAGTATCGGCTACGGCATCGCCTATCCGTTTGGCGTGATCGGCGTGGTACTCTTCGTACAATTGCTCCCCCGCTTCCTCAAGCATGATCTGGAGGCCATCGCGGCCGACCACGAGGCCAACAGCATCGCCGAAGATCGAGTCGAAACCGTGTTGGTCGAAGTAAGGAATCAAAATCTATTCGGCAAAAAAATCGCCGAGGCGGGACTGACGAATCTGAATGCCTGTCAGGTATCGCGCATCTTCAAGGACGATCAACTCGTCCCCTTGAGCTACGACGACGCCTTTAGCGAAGGCCAACTGCTGTTGCTGGTCGGACGCAGTAAAGAGATCGCCATCGCGATTGATTATCTGGGACATCGGAGCGATCGACACATCCTCAAGGACGTCGAAAACGAACGCCAAAACCTGCTGCTGACAGATCGGAAACTCGCTGGCACCACGCTGCGCGAGCTTGGTCCTCTGAAAAACTTCGGCGTGGTGATCACCCGAATTACACGCTTGGGGCTGACCTTCGTGCCGAACGCGGCCACCGTGATCGAGATTAACGACGTTCTCACCTCTGTGGGACGACGCGATGATTTAAAGAACTTCGCCAAAGCCGTCTGCCATCGCAGCAGTGCGATCGACTCGACCGACCTGCTCTCACTCTCCGCGGGGTTGACGCTCGGCATCGTCGCCGGACTGATCCCGATCGGCCTGCCGGGGAGCACTCCGATGACACTGGGCCTCGCCGGCGGCCCCTTGTTTGTCGCGCTTTTGCTCGGGCACTTCGGGCGCGTCGGCCGTATCGTCGGCCACATCCCCCGCCCCACGCGGTTGCTGCTGCAAGAACTGGGCCTCGTTTTCTTCCTCGCCAACGCCGGGGTGCGGGGCGGCGTTTCTCTGGTCGCCACGGTGCAAGAATATGGCCCGAGTCTGTTCGGCCTCGGCGTCCTCGTCAGCATCGTCCCTCTCCTGGCCGCTTGGCCCTTGGCGCGCAAGCTTTTCAAGCTCGATCCGCTGCAATCGCTCGGCGGCATCTGCGGTGGCATGACATCGACGCCCGCGCTTGGCGCGATCACCGCCAAAACGGATTCACAGGTGCCGGTGATTAGCTATGTGTCCGCCTATCCCGTTGCACTGATTGTGATGATTGTGATCGCGAAAGTGCTGATCGGGCTGCTCGTATAGTCGCCCGGTGCATTCGCGGATAGACACAACGGACGGAGCGCGTATTGCTAGAAGCATGCAGGTCACCCTAGGTGTTGATGGAGGCGGAACCCAAACGCGAAGCCTACTCGTAAATGAGCAAGGCACAGTCTTGGGGCGTGGGCTTGCGGGATCGACGAACATTCACCATATCGATGCGCCCACACTCCGCGCGAACTTGCGCTCCGTCGTGGAGCAAGCCTTTGACGGGGTTGATTCAGCATCCATCGAGCTAGCCGCGGCCTGCTTCGGGCTTGCCGGTTTATCCGCCGCACATGCACGGACACAAGCGAATGCAATCATTGCCGATTTAGAGCTACAGCCGAAACATGGCGTATCCATCCTTACCGACGCCCACATAGCCCTGACCGGCGGCCTGGCGGGTGCGCCCGGGATGGTACTTCTGGCGGGAACCGGCTCTGCATGCTTCGGCCTCGATGCAGACGGCAACGTGCACCGCACCGGAGGATGGGGCTCGATCGCCGATGATGGCGGCAGCGGCGGATGGATCGGGCGGCAGGCGATCGAATGTGCGATCCGACAAGCGGACGGGCGACGGTCCGGCAATGCGCTCAAAACCGAGATTTTCAAGCAACTCAACATACAATCCCTCGACGATGTCGTTCAGCGCCTACATGGGGATGCGATACAGTGGAACGAAATCGCAGCCCTATGCCCGATCGTCATTCAATTGGCGGCATCCGGAGATGCGGATGCCGATGAAATACTACAGCGCGCCGTCGAAGAGCTCGTGGATCTCGTCCGCGCGACCGCTCGAAAGATTGACCTTACGCCGATTCCACTGGTCCTGATGGGCGGCCTCATCGAGCGCGAAACATACTTGAGCCGGCGTTTAACCAAGCGCATTCGCCAGGCTGTATCTGAAATTCGGATACGGGAGTCGAGCTTCCCGCCGGTTGCCGGAGCCGTGTTTGAAGCATTCAAAATGCAGCATGATCACATTCCGGCGGAATTTCTCAGCAGCCTGAAAGCTTCGCTGCAAATACCCCGGGACGCTTAGATCCCCAAAGACCTCAATGCACTACTCCGCATCGAGCAATGCATGGGTTTTCTCGTGCAAGCGCTTGGTATCTTCCGAGTCGCTTAAATAAGAGGCAAATGCATGGATGAACTCATGCGCTTGCCCGGCTTCAAGTGTTGTCTCGTACAGCGCGCCCAATGACCGGGCGGCATTAAAGTAGGCGGGGTTGACGCGTTCCAAACGGAAGCGAATGATTTCGCTCCGAGCACTCAAGACCGAACGTAAAGCCGCATCATTACGATGCGTCCACAGCGTCCGAAGATTTCCGAGTTCTCCGCCCTCCGCGCGATAGATGTCAAAATCAGTCAATTCGTCAATCCAGTCACGCGAAACATCCATGGTTTCATATTGATCATAATCCAGCGACAAAAACGTATCCATTTGACTCAGCCACCACGCCTCCAAGTCTACCGCGGGTTGCCCCGGAGCTGCCGGCGCAATGATCGTTTCCAAGGTCTCGGCCACGTTCATGCCGGCAATGGCTTGATCCAATAACACACCTAGATCCGAGCGGTTCAGTCCACGTTCACGCAAGGCAAACAGCACCCAATAGCCAAACCGGGAAGCGATCTGGCTCTGATCCGCTGTCGATAAATCCAGCTCAAGTAGCGGTGAAACCGCGGGCAATCCGGAATCGCGGACCTGTTGAATATACTGCACTTGCTGTGCGGGGCGCAGGCTCAAATAACTTTGTGCCCCCAAGGCTGAAACCGCCCAAACACGCACCCGTTCGTTCGCTTCCGGGCCATAATTGAAATTCGAATAACGCACGACATAAGCCTCCGCGAACGCACGACAAACGGTTTCAAACGAAAGTGACGCTTCCCAGCGAAAGTCCAACGTCACCGCCCCACGGTCGCCGATTCGAATGCGGTAATCACCCTCAAAATCAACGCGATCATCCGGACGAAGCGCGACGAAGATCCGTTGCGGAAACGCATGGCTCCCGGCCTGAAGATATCCCGCGCACAGTTCGACGACGTGCGAGCCCAACGCATTGGCAAAGGAAACCGAGCGTTGGTCCGTGCCAACGATTTCGAAATAGTGCCCCTCGACGGCGGCCAAGCGACTGCTGCTCTGACCAATGCCAGCAAGCGGCAGCAGAGCCACGATCGAACTGACAAGCAGGCGTTTCCTGAACAACGGCTTCATTAGCGAAGCTTCAAGCGTATTGAGCCTGCCACGACTTCGACGGACTCCACGTTCTCCCATGCCTGACGGAACGCGATGAACTCATCTGTTTCCGAATATGCCTTCAACAAAGTTTTGGCCACTTGATTGGCAAGACCACCAAGCACCGGGACTGCAGCGTTATTCACATGCAGCGCATCCATTTGAAATGCCACTTCCGCGCCCTGAGTGAAATGCCCCTGTGCAAAGATCACTAACTGACGATTGCTACCGTAAATGGTGACTTCTGTCGGTAGGCTGAGGAAAATGCCTTCACTCACATCCACAAAGAAATTCGGCACCCCCGGAAGAATCAAAAAATTGGGTGGATCCTCACCCGACGGAGGGCTCGCTTGACGGAATTTGGATGCCATCCAAGCATTCAACTCACCCGCAGTAATCTCAAGCGTGGTGTTCGTGCCATTCAACAGCACCTCGCGTTTTTGCTTCCAGCCGTTCCCCGGCGATACGGGACCTTTCAAATAGTAAAGCTCCCCCGGCTTGACTTCGGATTCAGCCTTACTCTCAAGAAAAGCATCCCGGTCTTTGACTGAAGAATAGGCTTTCGGCGGATAAGAGATCAAAAACAGGAAGCCTAAAATAGCGCCAGCCAAGGCGAGCAGTGCAGCAGCGAAAAGAATTCCACCTAGAGTTGGCCCCTTTTCAGTAATGTTTTTTGCAGCAGACATAATCGGATTGAATTCAGGTTTAAATCGAGACGCCTTTACGATGCTCGATCGCGCGATAACACAACCCGGTATGGGCAATTAAAAGAAGAAAGCCGGCAAACAAGGCGAAACCGTAAATCGGAAGCGCCAGCGCACAGATGCCGAGAAAAACAAGAGCCGGAAGGATGAAACGGGAAAACTCCATGTAGGACATCCGAATGATCAAGACCACGTCCAAGAGATCCTTGAAATCAGACCGCATTTGCAGGCGATACAGCGCGGAGCTGAATAGCACCGGCGAAATAAGGAAGACCGACGAAAGCAACAGATAAGACAACGCAGCGAGCCCCAGTCCGCCGAAAATCGACGAAACAAGCAAAGCCAACAACAACGGCAACAACCAATAGGCCAGCCATACCACTGCGAACTTCAGGCCGTCGGCGAACAGCCCGGCCCAATCATTCCATTCCGGCAGATTCAGTTGCCCTGTGCGTCGCGCCTGAAGCGAAAAACGATACAAGTAACCGAACGCGAAAAAATTCACGATGGGGACAAACGAGAGCAACCCGCCGATCAACACTTTGAGCCAAAAATCAGGCTGACGTATGAGCTGGGTGAAAACTTCTTCAAATATTGGCTTTTCCTTCATAGCTGGGTTCGGTCAAGGTATCTAAGTGAATCAAGCATTAAAAGGAAAATTAGCAACCTATCAGCAGCGAGTCGAACGCGGGATTGAAAAATACCTACCTGCGGCATCCACACGCCCCGAACGTCTGCACGCGGCGATGCGTTACTCCATGGAAGCAGGCGGCAAGCGGATTCGACCGGTCCTGCTGATTGCCGCCAGCGAGCTATTCCCGGCAAACGCCGATCCGCTGGCAGCCGCGGTTGCGATCGAATGCCTCCACACTTACACGCTCATTCACGACGATTTACCATCGATTGACGACAGTGACCTCCGACGTGGACGCCCCGCCTGCCACACGCAATTCGACGAAGCGACCGCCGTGCTCGCTGGCGACTCGTTGCTGACTTACGCTTTTCAACTTTTGTCGGGGCACTACGCCAAGCAGCCGGACCTTGCCACAGGACTGATCAGCGACCTCGCCAACGCCAGCGGCAGTGAACGCCTCATCGGTGGACAAATGGAAGATATCGAAAACGAGGGCAAACCAATCGATGCAGATACACTACGCTACATTCATGAGAACAAGACGGGCGCTCTGCTGACCGCCGCACTGTCGATGGGCCTGCGCTTTTGCGCCCCGACAGCCGAACAGATGAAGCAGATCGAGGCAGTCGGTTACCACATCGGCCTGACTTTTCAGATCGTGGATGACATACTTGACGCGACCTCGAACGTCGAAGAGCTGGGCAAGCCCGTGGGCAACGACAGCGCGGTCGACAAGAGTACTTATGTCGCACTGCACGGGATCGAAGGCGCATACATTGAAGCGAAAAGGCACACCGAAGCCGCACTGCAGGCCGCAGAAGCACTGGGAGGTAACAACACCTTCCTGCTCGACCTGATCCGCGACCTCGAACACCGGATTAACTAGCTTGTCCAGCATGCGGCACAGGCATTCCTGCCTGTGCCGCATGCTGGCCTGGCTCTACCGAGACAAGCAAGACGGAGGTCTGACGGAGATGGCGTGGCAATGTCTGTTACACGAAAACTAGCGGCCCAAGGCCACCGACCACTCAACTTCTTTAAAGCCGACCAGACCGAAGCCGTCTCCCAGTAAAAAGGGGCGTTTGACCAAATTGCCTCGTTGCGTCAGGAGCTCCAAGGCTTCCGCGACAGGTATGGCAGGCAGCTTGTCTTTCATGTTCAGCTGCCGGTAGTCCCCGCCCGCGGTATTAAACAACTTTCGAAGTGCGCCGCCTTGATGCTCCAGCATTTGCTGTAGTTCTCCGAGGCTGGGAGGGGTTTCCCGAATCGCGACTTCATCAAATACGATACCGTGCTGGTTCAGCCATTTTGTGGCTTTCTTACAGGTGCTACAGTTTTTGTAGGTGAAAATTTTCATGGTACGCAGCCTGAAGTCAGCAAGCCGAAGCCTACGCCTCCGTTTGTGGAAATCCGGATGCCATCAACTCTCGGGCGATTTCCGCCAAACCTTCACGGGGAAACTCCTGCTCCGCACCGGTTGAAAAATCGCGAATTTTGACCACGCCTTTGGCGAGCTCGTCTGTGCCATAGATGAGCGCAAAACGTGCCCCCTTCTGGTTCGCGTCCTTGAATTGCTTGCCAAATCCCTGATCCTTGAGCGGATAATCGACACAATAGCCCATCGAGCGAAGCAAGGCCGCATCGCCCAACGCAGCACCACGCGCTTCGGCACCTCCGATAATTGCGATGAAATCCGGGCTCTGCACGTAAGTGGGCAACCGCTTCTTGGACTCCAGCAAGTCCACCAGCGTTACATCGCCCATCGCAAAACCAACGGCCGACATATCCGGCCCACCCAGTTTTTTAACCAGTGCATCGTAACGTCCACCACCGGCAAGCGCGCGTCCTTCACCGCTCGCCTCAAACGCTTCAAAAACAAAGCCGGTGTAATATGCCAACCCGCGCACAATCCCGAGGTCGATATGGACAAACTCCCCAGCGCCCGAGCTTTCAAGCCCTCCGAGCAAGGCCTTCCAATCGTCGAGTCGCTGCTTCGCCTGCTCGGCCAAATCGCCTTCCAGCGGCAAATTCAAAATGTAAGCGGACAGTGCATCGAAGTCACGAATGACGATCACCTCTTCGACACGGGTCAGGAAGGCCTCGGCCCCATCGCCCAAAACCACAGCCAATTTTTCAACTGCTTTTTCGCGCTCCGTACGTTCCAGCTTGTCGATAATTCCGAGCACTGCGGCACAGCCGGCCTCATCGAGGCCCTCCGCCGCTAACATCAGCAACCACAAATCGCGATCACTCAGGCGCACCTTGAAATCCTTTGAGTCGAGGCCAAATGCACGCAACGCCTGTACCAACAGGGCAATCAACTCGGCATCGGCTGCGGGGCCGGCTTCGCCGAAAATATCGACATTAAATTGATAAAACGCACGCAGACGGCCCTTCTGTGGCTTCTCATAGCGATAGTGTTCGCCGATATTAAACCACTTCACGGGACGTTTCAGGCTGTTGGCCTTGGCCCCGATCAAACGCGCAAGTGAAGGGGTCATCTCCGGGCGCAGCGCAACCGCGCGACCGCCGCGGTCCTCAAAGTTGAAAAGCTGCCCGACGATCTCCTCGCCCGATTTCTCGATATAGAGTTCCAACGGCTCAAGCACCGGCGCATCATACTCCTGAAAGTTGAACGCGCGGGCGACCTGCTTCCACTGGCCGAATATATGGTTCCGGCGCGCACATGCGTCCGGATAGAATTCCCGGAATCCGGGTAATGACTGAAACTGCATCGCAGACTGCCTCGATATACTGTGGGAATACGGACGGACGGCCTATTTGCCGTTTTGAAGCGCATCGACGTCGAGTTCTTTCAACTGCGACTTCAGCTCCTTGCCCGCTTTAAACTTGATCACTGCACGCGTCGGGATGACCACGTCCGTTTCCGGCCTGTTCGGGTTACGACCGATGCGTGATTTACGAACCTGTACCTCAAAGACTCCGAAATTACGAAGCTCCACGTTGCGCCCTTGACTGAGCGCATTCGCGATGGCATCGAGAGTTAACTGTACCGTCTCGCGTACTTCTTTCTGGGCGAAATCGGTTTTCTCGTAGATATCGAGGACGATATCGCGTTTGGTAAGATTGTTGGACATGCTATAAATGCTTTGAAAACTTGATGGAACGAAAAACGAAAGTTATTGTTGGGGCGATACTTCTGATCGCAAATACGCTGTCAAACTAGAAAACATGAGTGATAAAGAGCCACCTAATCCTTTTGAAGAAATTCAACGTCAACTGAGCGAATTGTTTAAAGATTCAAATGTCAAGGTGTCGACCCATACCTTCGACGAATCTGATCTTTTTGACGAAAATAATGCGCCCGATGTAGAAAATCCCAGTCTCCACGCGGAAAGCGGCGCGCCCGACTCCCTCGAAAAAATTCGAAGCTTTCACCTGAAGCCGAAAGAAATCAGGGATTATTTGAATCGTTTTGTCATTCGTCAGGACCAGGCGAAAAAAGTCCTCTCGGTGGCGATCTGTGACCACTACAACCACGTGCGCCGGTGTTTTTCAGGAAAAAACGTGCGGGCCAAAGAATATAGTAAGCAAAATATTTTACTGCTCGGACCGACCGGTGTCGGCAAAACCTACCTGATTAAGAATATATCGCGCTTGATCGGCGTCCCCTTTGTTAAAGCGGATGCGACCAAGTTTTCCGAGACCGGCTACGTCGGTTCCGACGTGGAAGACCTGGTGCGCGACCTGGTCAAAGCGGCGGATGGCAACGTCGAACTGGCCGAGCACGGCATCATCTTTGTCGATGAAATCGATAAGATCGCCAGCGAAACCGGGATGGGCGGGCGCGACGTCTCGGGCCGGGGTGTGCAGATCAATCTGCTCAAACTGATGGAAGAAACCGAGGTCAACCTCTTCAGTCCGACCGACATGATGTCGCAAATGCAGGCCGTGATGGAGATGCAGCGCGGACATGAGCCGAAACGTAAGTCGATCAACACGCGTAACATACTCTTCATCGTCAGCGGCGCATTCGACAAGCTCGCCGAATCCATCAAGAAGCGCATGTCGAAAAGTGAAATGGGCTTTGGAGCCCCACTACAAGAAAGCGACGAAGACCTCTCGGGCTACCTGCGACACGCAGAGACCCTCGACTTTACAAAATACGGTTTTGAGCCGGAATTCATTGGGCGCGTGCCTGTTCGCGTGGCCTGTCGTGCGCTTTCATCCGAAGACCTCGCCCACATCCTCACCACCTCGGAAGGCAGCATCCTCAACCAGTATTACGACGACTTCCACGGCTACGGAATTGATTTTAACATCACGCCAGAGGCCATTCTCATGGTCGCCGAAAAAGCGAGTATGGAAGGCACGGGAGCGCGCGGGCTCATGACCGTGCTGGAACGCCTCTTTCGGGATTTCAAGTTCGAGCTACCTTCGAGCGCGATCAAAAGCTTCGAGGTCACCCCTGCCACGATTAAAGATCCGCTCAGCTACCTCAACGTGCTTAAGGAGCAAAATGAACACCTGCAGCACGATGTCTGGCTCGCCGATATCAAACGTTTCGCAGCAAACTTTGAGAAGCAGCATGGCTACACGCTTGAATTTAAGCCGCTTGCCGAAGAAGCACTGATCAAGGAAGCCACCGAAAAAGACCGTACCATTCAATCGCTCTGCGAAGAAAAGTTCAAAGATTTCGAACACGGACTATCGATTATTAACCGAAATAGCGGTCAAACAGTTTTCAAGCTTGGCAAACTCGCAATACAAGACCCCGATAAAGAACTCTCCAAGTGGGTCGTGCGTAGCATCCAAAACACAAAGTAATTTCCAGTGGCCACGCCGGCCCCGTTAACAATTCCGTTTTAATTTTCAATTTCCGAATTCTCTAATGCCCGAAGGAACAGCAGTCAGCCAGATGTTTGCCGGTATCGCCGGACGCTACGATGTGGCCAACCACCTCCTCAGTGGAGGCATCGATTTCTACTGGAGACGTGTACTGACCCGAATGGTCAAAGCATGCAGCCCGAAAGACGTGGTCGATTTGGCGACTGGTAGCGGCGACGTTGCCTTCAAGCTCCGGGATCGCCTCGGGCCCGCCGTCCCGGTCAAGGGGCTCGACTTCTGCGAGCCGATGCTCGACGAAGCCCGCCGCAAAAAGACGGAGCACGCCGCCTACTCCGACATCGAATTCAACTTCGGCGACTGCATGGAGCTGCCACTCCCGGACGCCTGCGTGGATGCGGTTACCATCTCCTTTGGTGTGCGGAATTTCGAAGACCGGCAGCGCGGCCTGAAAGAAATCCTGCGCGTGCTGCGCCCCGGCGGACGTCTCTTCGTGCTGGAATTCTCGCAACCGGACCGCTGGTTCCGCCCGTTTTACTACCTCTACCTGAAATATATCCTACCGCTGGTAGCGGGTATCGCCACCGGCGACAAAAGCGCTTACGACTATCTGGCTGGCACGATCGAGAACTTTCCGACCAAGGAAGCCCTGGGCGCAGAACTGAAGCTCGCCGGCTACCAAACCGTGGCCGCGGCCGGCCTGACGTTCTCCATCGTGGCGATTCACGAAGCGCAGAAGGGGTAAGCCACAGGAGCGAGTCCCCCACACTCCTATAATCAGTCAGTGGCGCAGCGCGCCAAGAAACTAGTAGCCTTTTTGCCGTAGGACTTCCTGCAGTTGATTCTGGAATTCCTGCACATCTTCAGGGCTTGGACGGTATTCCGGATCATCTCCAGGAATCAGCCCGAGTTGCCCCGCACTGGACAGCTGCCACCCAAGCTTAACACCATCACTAAATACAACCGAACCATTCACCAATGCGCCGGGACGCGGTATCGCATCGACGTCAACCGTCACTCCGGCAGGCTGCGCATCAACGACTTCCGGCTCCTCAGCTTTCGCGTCCGCATCTTCAGGGACTTCAGGTTCTGGCTCCTCGAAGACGATGTTCAGATCGTCGACCAGAAAGCGCACGTCCATATAGGTCATGGAGATCGAGAACTTCTCGCGCAGTAAACGCTGTACATCGGCGAGGGATTTCCCGTCGGCAATCCAAGTGGCGACGGTTGATTGTTGAGAATCGGAGAGGGACATATGAAAAAACTAAAAGCTTAAAATGAGTCTATATACGCGCACCAGATGAAGGAGCACCTAGCGACTTTGAGCGAAAAAAGCACGATCCTCGCAGAACGCGAATCAATTTATTAAGCGCCGCCCTGCGAGAGCTGTTTGATCAAGTAATCCACACCGCGCTTCACACTGCCGTCCTGCTCCATCATGTTCTCCACCTGCTTGCAGGCGTGAATCACAGTGCCATGATCACGACCACCGAAGGCATCGCCAATCGATTTGAGCGGATCACTCGTCAGCGTGCGGCTGATATACATCGCCACCTGACGCGGAAATACAATCGCACTGGTGCGACGACGGCCGATCAATTCGCTAAAGCGGATCTGATAGAAGTCGGACACCTTTTTCTGAATCTGATCAACAGTGACCTTGGTCAGTGTCTCCTCATGCAGAAGGTCGCTCAAGAGGCGTTCAACCGCTTCAAGGTCCAACTTCTGGTCAATCAAGGAATCGTAGCTGGCGATTCTGGTCAGGGCGCCTTCCATACGGCGGACATTGCGAGAAACACGCTCGGCGAGAAAATCCATGATCTCCGGATCGAGATGGATGTTCATCGCGGCGGCCTTGTTGCGAAGAATCGCGACGCGTGTTTCGAAGTCCGGTGCCTGAATGTCTGTCACCAAGCCCCATTGGAAGCGTGAGATCAGGCGATTTTCCAAGCGCTCGATCTCATTGGCGGGACGGTCGCTGGCGAGAAAGATCTGACGTCCGGACTCGAAGAGATCATTGAAAGTATGGAAAAATTCCTCCTGCGTGCTCTCTTTGCCGGAAAGAAAGTGAATGTCGTCGACCAAGAGCGCATCCACGGTGCGGTAATACTTGCGGAACTTTGCGAGTTTGTTCTCACGAATCGCATGAATGAACTCGTTCGTAAATTTCTCGGTGGAAACGTAGGCGATGCGAGCGCTCGGGTTATTCACCAGCATCTGGTGTGCCACCGCATGCATCAAGTGGGTCTTGCCCAGTCCGGTTTCACCGTAGACGAAGAGCGGATTGTAAGCGCGACCAGGCGCATTGGCCACTGCCATACTAGCCGCATGTGACAACTGATTGCCCGAACCGACCACAAAATTCTCGAAAGTGTTGCGCGGGTTCAGAAATGTGCGACGTGTCTGCGGCTCCGCGACGCGACCCGAAATCGCATCCGCAGAGCGAGCGTCACGGCTATCCAAAGTCTTGAGACGATTCACCGAAGCACTGGTCGGCTCAGCCGTGGTAGCGGCTGCCCCATCCTCTTCAGCCACTTCAATGCTGACTGCTACAGCGGTACCGGCAAAACCACGGGCCTGCTGAGAGATGATATCCAAATAATTGTTTTCGATCCAAATGGCGTTAAACTCATTGGCAGCGGTGAGCACGAGTTTACCATCCGACTCTTCCGTGCAAGTGAGTCCTTCAAACCACATATCATAGAGGTCGCCTGGAAAGAGGTTTTTAAGCTCCTGATTAACGCTATCCCAGAGAGAAAGGACGGAAGTTGAATTAGACATGAAGGTTAGGAAATAAGAAGTTTATTCACAGCGTACCTTTCGCGTTTGTTGCGAGCGAAGAACGCATGAATTTGGGGGTAAAAGGAAACTAATCGACGGTGCCGGGTAAAACGGATCTCCCATCGGGGCCAAGAACCATTTGTTTTTTTAATGTGCTGTATCAGAGCGACTTGCAGGATTGCGATTCAAATTTAAAAGTAGATTGATTGATTGAAGAAAGACTCAAACCAACGGGTTAAACGAGAAGTTTGAACGATCCTGAAGACAAAAAAGCGGCACGCGGAACTGCTTTGCAAGGCCAACTTCTCCACAAGTTATTCACAATGCATTCCCAATAACTTTTTAGATAATTTTCCCGACGGGTGTCACAATCTTGTGACACTTTCGTTAACCCCTGAAAAAGCGCTATTTCCGAGATTGGAAGAGCCCCTAAAATACTTCATCTTAAAACCGCTATGTCTTGCCGTATTTATTTCTGGCATGCAAAAATTTATTTTGCGCCCTGTGCCATGTGGGCGATGAGTCGTTCATTGAATTCCGAGGCAGAATCATGCCCCATTTGCTTCAATGCGCGCATCATCGCGGCGACCTCGACCAGTCGAGCCATATCGCGGCCGGGTCGGACCGGAATTTCCATGAGCGGGACCTGCATCCCCAGTACTTCCATGTAGTTCTCCTCCAGCCCGGTGCGGTCCTCATTCATCCCCGAGGTCCAGTTGACGAAGTTGATAATCACATCAATGCGCTTCTTCAGTCGCACGGAACGGACACCAAACAATTCGGCGATATTAATAATCCCGAGGCCGCGACATTCCATATAACCGCGGCTCAACTCCGAGGACGACCCCATCAGTTCCCGGTCGCTCAAACGCTTTACATGTGTCAAATCATCCGCGACGAGACTGTGGCCACGTTCGATCAAGGCGAGTGCGCACTCACTCTTACCGACACC